>Ga0222719_10002406_pt1 | contig 17088 bp, 16 predicted proteins | sample C33_34DmetaG_FD_165039 | JGI IMG/M metagenome (GOLD analysis project Ga0222719, IMG submission 165039) | Estuarine water microbial communities from San Francisco Bay, California, United States - C33_34D | ecosystem: Environmental > Aquatic > Marine > Unclassified | place: USA: California... | reverse complement strand
TATGGCGGACGGATATTACCGTGCATCTGGCAACGTTGGCGTTGCTCTTACAAGTGGTGGTCCAGGAGCCCTAAATACACTAACAGCAATGGGTACAGCGCATAATGACTCATCAGCTATCCTTCACATACTCAATGATAACCCCGCTCATGTCAGAGCTAAAGGCAGGGGATATTTCCATGATGTGAGGGATCAATATGGAATTTTTAGACCAGTAATTGACTTCGGTTATCAAGCAACGATGCCCCATGAAATCCCTGACTCAATCAGGACAGCTATGACAGCTTTAAAAAGCAGAAGACCAAAACCAGCTCTTGTGGAAATTGGTGGTGATGCCTTCAAGATATCAAGTGATATCAATATTGGTAACAAGTCATCAAGTCACAGAAGGGCAGCAACCGATGATGAACTTAATCAACTTATCGAAGCATTATCCCAGTCAAAGAAACCCCTTATTTGGTCCGGTGGAGGTGTTGTGCATGGTGATGCATCAAAAGATTTAATTGCATTTGCAGAAAAACTTAATGCTCCTGTTATTACCTCTCAAACTGGAAAAGGCTCTATTCCTTTTGATCATCCATTACATGTTGGAAATTGGAGCAATGAGAAACCAGTTCGGGAATTTATAGATGATACAGACCTAGTTATAATACTTGGCAGCCGTTTATCTTATTTCCCAACAGGTGGCTGGACTCTCAAATTCTCTGGTAAAGTCATTCAAATTGATATTGATCCAGCAGAACTGGGAAGAAACCATCATGTTCATATGGGTATTGTTGGGGATTTGGGTGATGCGCTGGCTAGAATTAATAAACTTATCAATGCAAAGAAAATTACTTTTAATTCAGTTGAGCGAAAACCTGAAATCAAAGCGCTACTTGATAAGATTCACTCTGCCTTAGGTAAACCTGTTGAAGTTGATGTTCTAGATCAATTAAGAGCAGCTTTGCCGCATGAAACGATTGTCTTTAACGATCCAACTACGATCGTTTTTTGGATGCGCTCTTACTGGAAAACATACCTTCCAAGAACTTGGTTTGTGCCTTCAGGATTTGGAACATTAGGGTTTGCTCTACCTTCTGCTATTGGTGCAAAAGTTGCACGCCCAGATGTACCTGTTGTTGCAATGCATGGTGATGCTGGTGTTATGTTTACCATCCAAGATCTTATGACTGCTGTTGAACATAATATTCCTGTAATTTTATTTGTTTTTAATGACCAAGGATACGGCGTAGAAAGAAGACACCAAGATCACCTTTATGGACGTAGAAGTGGTGTTGATATCCAATCACCAGATTTTGTAGGACTTGCTAAATCATTTGGTGCCCATGGGGTAAGCGTGAATGATATTTCAAAAGTAGGAGAGACAGTATCAGAAGTACTTAATATTAATAAACCTACTTTAATTGAAGTGCCATGTGATTTTAAACACCCTGGTTATGGATCGTTTATTGACTGGTCAAAGCATTAAAATTCTTTAATTAGATTTACTAATGACGTTAATAATATTTTCTCAAATTATATTTGTATGCCTCTTGGGAGCTATGTCCCCAGGTCCTAGCATGGTTGTGGTTATCAATAATGCTGTATTTAAGGATCGCCTACATGGTATGCTCACTGCGATTGGACATGGGCTCGGTATTGGAATTTATGCTGTATTTGCCGTCTTAGGCATAGGATTAATCATTCAAACAAATTTAGTGGTCTTCAATGGTATCAAGCTGTTATCCATTCTGTTCTTATTATACCTTGGAATACAATCTATATGTTCAAGGGATAAACTTACATTTGAAAAAAATGAGGTCTGTGGCAAAATTGAATCATTCGGGCAAGGCTTTACTATTTCTATCCTCAACCCCAAAATATTTATTTGGTTTGTAGCAATCTATTCCCACTTTATGTCAAATGACAATAACCTAACCCTCAATATATCCCTTATCCTAATTGCGAGCATCGTTGACGCATTGTGGTATATTTTCTTAGTGCAAATGGTTACTTCACAAAAAATATTTGATTTAATAAAAACGAAATACAACACTTTACAGCCAATTATCGGTTATCTTCTGATTTTAATAGCAATACTCGTATCTATTGACATGTTTATATAATATTTTTTGTGATCCTATTTGTGCGATGTACCCGTATCTTTAATATGCGATCAAATAAAAATACATCGTTTGCAGACCGTGCTAAAAGATCACCTATTAGTCTATCAATTAATTTATTATCTTTATTGTTTATTTTGCTCATGTTTGATGTTGGTAAAACCCATGCCATGCATAATGATAACTTAATCGTTAAAAACGGTATTTTCTATAAAGCCGACACCCTTCAAAAATTTACTGGTGTTACAACTGGGAAAGAGCAATTCACAATTGAGAATGGTATTTTAGAAGGTCCTTATTCTCGTTTTTACGATAACGGAAGACTAAGGGAAGAAGGAAGCTTCTCAAAAAGTAAGATGCAAGGCATTATTTATTACTATTACCCAAATGGCCAGTTAAAAAGAATTGCAAACTATCAATTTGGTATTAAAAATGGGGAGATGGTCGAATATTGGTCTAATGGTATGATGTTTGCTCAATTCCTTTTCAAGAATGACCTAGAGAACGGCAAACAAATCATCTATAGCAGGACCGGTGGTATAAATTATGCCCTCTCTGGTATTTATATTAATGGTACAAAAGTTGCTTCATTCACAAATTGACCCTATAAATTATCTATGACATTTATTCTCATAGGTTTAGTTTTATACACATTTCCAATTATTGTATTCAATTACGTTTTAAATAAACACGATAATGTTCTTGATAAAATGCCTTACACGGCAGAAGAATTTGGAAGAGCTATCCTTGATGACTTAGGAATAAAGGATGTTGAGATAGAGGCAACAAGTGCTGGCGACCATTACGACCCTGACAAGAAGAAAATACGTATAAAGAATTATCGACTGAATAGAAAGAGTATTACAGCATTATCAATTATCACACATGAAATAGGACATGCCATTCAAGATCATGAAGGTTATACTCCACTAAATAGACGCCAAAAAATCTTAAAAGGTACCATTTGGATATCAAGATTGGCTGGCGGTATAATGTATATTGGTATAGGTCCTATAATTGCAACAGGTATGATCCCTCTCATTAAGTTATCTGCGTTGATTATTCTATCAAGTATACTAATTAGTCTAATTTTACATGTTATAACATTAGACGTTGAATTTGATGCGAGCTACAAAAGAGCCCTTCCAATATTAAGGGAAAAGATACCAGAGAATTACCATACCCAATGCAACAGAGTCTTAACAGCTGCTGCATTTACATATGTTGTTGGGTCATTGGCAAGTTTTCTGAGTTTAAGATATGCTTGGGCAATTATTCAAAGGGTTTTCAGATAATAATCTAACTAACATGCATTTGAAGAATTTTCTTTGTATCATCTGAATTTCTTATCTTTGCCTTGAGAGAATAAAGCTTACTTGCAGCCATCTTTCTTGTTTCTACTTCATCTATAATTGGAGCGGTATAATCACTTCTAAATAACGGGCTTTTCCATGGTTCATGAATAAATTCATTTGGATAATCATTTAGCTCATTTACCCATCTCTTGATAAAAATCCCGTCTTTGTCCTGATCATAACTTTGTTTGATAGGGTTATAAATTCTTATCGTATTAATTCCTGTGGTACCTGACTGCATTTGTAATTGCGAATAATGAATACCTGGTTCGTAATCTGTAAAAATTTTTGATAAAAAATGAGAAAATTTTTTCCAATCTAACCATAAATTATTGGCGGCAAAGCTAACTAACATTGCCCTCATCCTAAAATTTATCCAACCCGTATCGACTAGAGAACGCATACATGCATCAACAAATGGGAAACCTGTTTCCCCGGCACACCAAGCTTGATAAAAAACTTCGTTAAAATCATTTTCTCTTAAGCCATCATAACCTCTGTGCAGGTTTTTATATTCAATATCAGGCTGATCTTCTAGTTTTTGGATAAAATGTGACCTCCACCTTAACCTACTTTTAAATGCATTAATCGAACGCAAATTTAGGCTCGTAGAACTTTTGTTTTTCTTGTGTTGATCGATATAAGAATTTGTCTGATAGAAGATTTGTTTCAATGAAATATTACCGAAAGCAAGATAGGTGGACAGGCGTGAACATGAGTCAACCGAATACAATGGAGATGAAATATTTTTTGAGTAATTGTATGATCGTTCATGCAAAAAACTATCCAATAAATTCATTGCCTCATTCTCGCCACCTTTTTGTCTCTCTGTGTATACTATTTTTTCTATTCCTAAAGATTCAGATGACGGAATCTTGTCTGACTTTAAATTAATTTTACTCAGTTTTGTTGGAGGATTAAATGGGCTGCGCTTCATCTCTTGATAAAATAACCGAGCCCAATCTTTGCGCTGAGATAGATTACGTACAACACCATTTGTTGGTATTTCAATCCAATTCACATTAAAAGACTTAAATAATTTTCTTAATTTAATATCCCTTTGGTATGTCCAATAATTCCATGTTTCTTGATGCGACCAAATGTTTTTAATCGCAAATTCATTTAATAGGTTAATGAAAATATCGTCCGCATTGCCAACTTTAATTATCAACTCCTGGCCTAGTTTTTTTAGTGATTGATTAAGATCTGACAATGACTCAGTTAAAAAATGATATTGTCTATCACTTACATCCGGTTGCTTCCAAAGTTCAGGTTCAACAATATAAAGAAGTATTATATCTCCTCTTTTTGAAGCTTCTATAAGTGGTTCATGATCATGTATTCTCAGATCACGCTTAAACCAAACCACTTCGACCATTTTATAAGAATATTTGAAACTAGGTTTTGTTATTTTCAGTCAATTGTTGACCTTGCTGCATCGCCAAATCTTGTAGATCCGCAACTTTATCCGTTTCATCAACAATCTCATGACCCAGAATAGTTTCAACAACATCTTCCATGGTCACTACGCCCGCAATACTATTAAATTCATCGAGTACGAGAGCAATATGTTCGTGTTTTTTAATAAAATCATTGAACATATCAAGCATACTATATGTTTCAGACACGGTTATAATATCCCTCTTAAAATGAAAAAGCTGTTTATGGTCTTCATCATCAAGGAGATGTTCTAGAACTTCATCTTTAAGGATATAACCAATGATGATTTCAGAGTCCTTACTCTCCTTAAGTAAAATCCTTGAAAAAATTAATTCTTCCTGAAGGTCATAAAATTCTCTTGCGTACATTTCTTGTGGTTCAGAGACAATAACAGATCTAGGTGTCATAACATCTTTGACCTGAAAATTTTTAAAATGTAAAAGATTATATATTAACTTACTTTCGACCTTGTCTAGTTCTCCCTCGATTGATCCAATCTCAGCCATTGCTAAAAAATCAGCCCTCGAGAAGATATTGTTTTCCCCTGTCCTATTGAGCAATCTTGTATAGACTTGAAGCAACCAGATAATTGGCATCAAAATTACTAGAAGGAAATTGACACTTCTTGCGGTAAATGGTGCAAGAGTCTTCCAGTTCTTTGCTCCAAGTGTTTTAGGTGTAATTTCAGAAAAAATTAGTATGCAAGCGGTCATTACCAATGGAACAATTAAACCTGTAATTGTAGGATAGTTTGGCCAAATTTTTGTAGCTTCTTTACCAACTCCAATTGCACACCATGTATTTGCAATTGTATTGAGTGTTAAGATTGCACCAAGTGGCTTATCAATATTTGTTTTAAATTTATCAAGAATGGTACCTGTTCTTGTGCCCTCACTTAATTTCAATTGAGTGTATGAGTGAGTTGTGCTTAATAGTGCTGCTTCAAATAAAGAGCAGAAAAATGAAATGCCTATCGCAGCGGAGAAATAAAGAATAAGACCAGTATACATTGTGGTGAATTAATTCATCATGTTAGTAATTAAAAGAAAGCCTTATTCATAATTTTTTTAGTCATTTAGAAACATTACAGGATATATAAATTTATTTCAACATAAAGAGCATATAAAAATAAAGGCTAAAAATTACAGATATATTTGTTTGATGATTTGATTGAAGGCTCCGGCTTCTTCAAATTGAATCCAATGACCTGAATTTTTAATTTTATGACATGTAATCTTTGGTATCAGTGAGGTCATAATTTGATATGCATCATCATACCCATTAATTAGAGTTACATCAAATTCACCCCATATAATATCAATTGGTTGAATAATATCTAATAATCTTGTTGGGAGATCGTGAGAGGCAACAATATCCAGGCTTCTAACCTTTCCAGCATGCGTATTAAGAGTTTGAATTGTTATTGCTTGGTTATCAATCTTTTCTATCTTATGAATCATCATAACCGATAGATTATACCTTTGGGCTTCAAATAATTCTTCTTTTGTTTTTGCGGCTCTCCAATTTCTCATTTGAGGACGTTTAAACGGCATATTACCTGTTCGGTTATATCCGACTAAGGTTAACCGATTGACTTGATCACCTGCAAATTTCATCATATGTGACCCAATTACCGATCCAAAAGAAAAACCAACAATATTAAATTTTTGTTCATTGATAAGTTCTTTCATAGCTGAACATAAGGTTTGAGCGTATTTATCTACATTTGGTAACTCTGGTAGTGCCTCCGATTCACCAAATCCAGGCAAATCGGGAATAATGAGCTGAAAATTTTTTGATAGTTCTTCAATGTTTTTCAGCCAATGGAGCCATGATCCATAGCCACCGTGCAACATCAATAGAATGGGCCCATGATCACCCCAAAGACGGAATGATATTTTTGTTCCCTCTTCAGTTGTCGCAAATTTTTGTTGAGAGGAGTTCCTTATCTTCTCAATCTCTTTGTTATGTTCAAGTTCCATAGTCGTATTTAAATAAACAAATTATTTAGTATTGTATAGGATAATATTATAAAATATATTTTGATTATCTAAACACACATCCATAGAGGAAAAAATTCGATACCCCGCACTTCATAGTAAGTATTTTAGATACTATCTTTTTGGTATGACACCATCCATGCAAGCCGTATGGATTACTCGGATCGTCATCAGCTGGATAGCGTGGGATCTAACAGGTTCGAGTGCTTATGTTGGTTTGTTATCATTCTTTCTATTTCTCCCATATATTACAACAATCCCTTTCTTTGGGGTTTTGCTTGATCGAATTGAGCCCTTGAAAACAGCCATACTGGCTCAATTTATTCAAGGCTTGGCGGCTTTCTCAATTTTTCTTCTGCATGTTTTTGGAATCTTATCAATTTTTAGTTTGTGTATTATTTCATTGATTATTGGCACAGCAAATAGTGCCCAAGGATCAGCCCGCCAAACAATTGTACCCCGTATCGTAGATAAACCAACCATAGCAAACGCTGTTGCCTTTAACGCAATGAACTTCCAGGTAGCACGTATCATAGGTCCAGGTATTGGGGGGATTTTAATTGGATTAGTTGGAACACAATATACTATTCTAATTTCCTCGTTTTTCTTTATCCCAGCTCTAGTGACACTCTCACTTATAAAGCTCGCACCAAAGCAAAGTGAACCAAAAACAAAGGATACGAATTTTATGGGTGAGTTAGTTGATGGAGCAAAATTTGCATATAAAAATGTGATTATCCTAGAATGTATAATACTTACATTCATCGCATCAATTATCATTAGAGGATGCCATGAATTATTACCTGCACTGGCTGATGGTAAATTTAATATGGGAGCAGAAGGCCTAGGTAATATAATGGCTGCAGCTGGTGTTGGTGCATTAATTAGTGCATTTCTAATTGCTTCACGTAAGAAAACATATAATGATAATGGCATCCCTATAATTGCTAAAATATCACTTATTATTGGCTTATTATCAGTAACAATACTTGGTCAAGCTGACACATGGAATATGGCGCTATTTGCAGCATTTATCAGTGGTGCATGCATAACAAATGTTGCTATTGACATGCAATCAACGGTTCAAATGCAATTAACAGATTCATACAGAGCAAGAGTTGCAAGTTTATGGCTTGCTACGGCGATTGGTGGGAATGCAGTTGGCTCAATATTAAATGGAATATTTTCTGATATTTATGGAATATCAAACACATTCTTTTATGTAGGCATCATAGGAATTATACTTGTAATTTTTACACAAACGGCTCTTATAATGAATAACAAATCCTATAAGATATAATGACAAAAAAACAAGTTCAAAAGCAAGCACCAATAGCCGTATTATTTACGATGTTATTTGCAGGGCAGATTGCATCTACCATTTTTCTTCCTGGTTTACCCTCTATTGCTGTCGAGCTGCAAATTCCTCGATCTATTGTTCAGATCATGGTCCCTGTGTATCTTGCTGCCTTTGCATCAACTCAATTGATTATTGGCCCTTTATCAGATAAATTTGGAAGAAAGCCGATAGTATTACTTGGTATTTTACTTTTTACATTTGCAAGCTATCTCTGCGCGAATGCTAATGATATCCAAACACTGCTTCTTTGCAGAGTTGCGCAAGCAACTGGAGCATGCTCCACTTTGGTAATTAGTAGAGCAATTATTAGAGATACTTCCGAGGGCCTAGCAGCTGCAAAAGCTATGTCCTATGTTGCTATTGCAATGGCTATTGGCCCAATTATGGCTCCTTTTATCGGAGGTTTCTTAACCGGATGGTTTAGCTGGCGAGCTACATTTTTATTTACAACCTTAATTGGTTTCATAATTCTAATCTTAATATCAATCAATTTAAAAGAAACACTACCAAAAGAGATGAGAAACCCACCTAAATTAGGTGCCCTTTTTAGCAATTATATTGATCTTTTGAAAAATAAGAAATTCACTGCTTACAGTTTGATAACCGCATTTGCAAGCGGAGCTATGCAAGCCTATGTGGTTTCATCTCCTATTATTTTTATTGTTTTGATGGGGGTATCACCTGAAGTGTTTGGTTTTTATGTTATGGTTATGCCCTCTCTTTTTGTTCTTGCAACATTCATTTCCCGCAAACTCATGGATTATATTTCGGTTGATCAGATAATAATAATTGGAGGTATCTTCAGCTGTTCAGGTGGGGTTTTACAATTATTTTTTGGTATTAGTGAGGTTCAGACTCCTATGCCAGTATTAATAGCTTTTGCAATTTCTAATTTTGGGACAGGACTTGTGCTAGGCAATTGTTATGCAGCAGCATTAAATTCAGTAAAACCTGAAATTGCAGGTTCTGCATCCGCCTTAGGTGGTTTTTTACATTTTGGATGGGGTGCATTAATAACAATGACATTGGCCAACATTGAAATGACCTCATCTTTTGTATTTAGTGTCGCTCAGTTGACAACAACAAGCCTTGCATTAGCAACAATAATAATATTAAATTTTATATTTAATAGAAATTCATAACAATGAACGTAATACAGCTTTACCAAAATAGTGAGTCCAAATTTAGGACTGGGACAACATTACTTATGCCATTTGTAATGATTACCGTAATTTTATCTGAATGGACAGGTTTTCGGACTCCATATATTATATCAGCTATCCTTATTCTTGCTTATTTAGCTATGTCATTGAATAACCTTACTTTATCTCGCAAGATGTTCCTAGTTGTTGGCTTACTTTTAACGTTTATTTCAATATTTTTATTACCAAATTGGCTTAGTGTTTCAATCGAAGCCCTCACAAAATCTACATTTGTTGCAACCTTTTTTCTATCCCTTTGCGCTCTTAGGAAAGCAGCAGCTTCCTCACCAGCAATGGAAAAATGTGGGAGGTATTTGGCAGAACAAAAAGCAAGTATAAGATACGGAACACTTACTTTTGGCGGTCACATGTTTGGTGTAATTCTAAGTTTTGGAGCAATTTCGTTACTTGGAAGCCTTGCAGAAAAAGGCGCGAACGCAATTACCAATGAAGAGTCCCGTGATTTAAACAGAAAAGCAATGTTGCTTGCTGTTCAACGAGGTTTTGTTGCAATGACCTGCTGGTCACCCCTTACCTTTTCAATAGCTATCACAACTTCTGTTATTCCCAATACATCCTGGAAGGGCGCTGCTGTATCATGTATTACTAGTGCTCTCATTCTTATAATACTTGGCTGGGCACTGGACTATTTTAGTAGTAAAAAATTAAAAGATAAGATGGCAATGCCAGAATTTAAATCTAAAGGAACTTGGCGTGCGCTTATCCCGTTAGCTTTCATTTTTATAACACTTCTCGGAATCATATTTCTTCTCATGTGGTACACAGATCTCAAAGCTGTTCCAGTTGTAATGCTTGTTGTTCCAATTTACAGCATCATATGGGTTGCATATCAGAATACCGGAAATACTAAAATGATGGTCTATAATACTATACATCGAGCAGATGAGTTTGTTAATGAGGACATATATAATTACAAACAAGAGTTAATAGTTCTGATCATGGCTGCGTTCATCGGTATCATGGGATCAAGTCTAATCAATAATGTAGCTGGGGAGAGTATGTCATTTTTGAATTCGATTCCTGCCCCTGTAATTCTTGTTTCAATTATCTGGATAATGCCAATTTGTGGTCAAGTGGGTATGAACCCTATTTTAGCTGTTTACATGATTGGCCCACTAATTCCATCTGCGGATGTGATGGGTATATCTCCAAACAGCATTATTGTTGCATTAACAGCCGGATGGGCAATCTGTGGAATTAGTTCGCCATTTACAGCATCGACATTATTGATCGCAAAATTAGGTAAAGTAACACCACACTATGCTGGTCTAAATTGGAATGGTTTGTTTACAATTATCGGTGGACTGTTATTATCTGTTTGGATTATAATCGCTAATGAATTTATAGTTACATAATATGGATATATTAGCTTATAAATGGTTTATACTTGGGGGTTTTTTGGGGATAATTCAATTTTCTTTGATTATTTATCGAGGTAAAAAAGAAATTCCTGGACCAGCTCAATTTTTAATATATGGAGCTATCCTTGGAGCCCTCGTCTATGGGTGGTTAATCACTCTAATTGATAAATATCTTTTCTAAAGGGAGAAAGAAATGAAATATCCTCCAATACACATCCGTGATGTTCCTATTGCAAAAATGGAAGAAAAAAATGGTTGGAATATATCTGAGTTTAGATTGCCAATAACAGGTGAAAGTGGCTCCTCAACTACAGTTTTTCACTCAATATTTAAGCCAGGTTCAACTCATAGCAAACATTTGCACTCAAGATGCCCAGAGATTGCAATGTATTTGAAGGGCCATGGAGTAGTTGGACAAGGAGCAGGCAGGACGAATGTAAGAGCTGGTCATTTTAGAGTTATGCCGGCAAATTCAGAACACTTCTTTCATAACGAAACGAAAGACTCAGACGCAGAGGTAATTGGATTCTATATCGGTGCAAAAGACGTCGAGGACACTGGCTACAAATATTGCGGCCCGGTAACAGAAGATGATCTTAACACTGAAAGAGCAGGCTTCAGCGAGGGAATATTAGTTCATATTGATGATGTTGAGCCAGAAAAAATGGATGAAGGTGATGGTTGGTCAATCACAGACTTTCGTTTACCAATAAGCAAAAAAAATGGTTCTACAACCACTGTATTCAATGCCAAGTTTATGCCTGGCGCAATACATAAAAAACATATGCATACAAATTGTGAAGAGATCTATTATATAGTATCGGGTAGAGGGATAGCTGGAGCTGGTGGTGAAAAAACTGAAATTGAAGCAGGACATTTTCACTATATTCCAAAGGGTGTTGAACATTGGCTATACAATACTAGTGATAATGAACCAATACATGCTGTAGGTTTATATATAGGCTCAGGTAGCGTTGAAGAAACAGGGTACGTATATCTGGGGGATGTAACTGAAGATGATATTACTTTATAAAGCTTAGGAGATTAAAAATGAAATTTTTATACTTTGATGACTTCAAATTAGGGGTATTAAAAGGAGATAACGTTGTGGAAATAACTGACTTATTATCAGATATTCCTGTACGTGACTCAAGAGATCTTATCAATGGATTAATTGAAAACTTTGATAAATATAAAAAAACCATAGAAGATTATGTAGCTCAAAATGATGGGATTGCACTAAAAGGTTTGAAACTAAGAAGCCCATGCCCTCGTCCAAATAATATTGATTGTATGGCTGTGAACTATATGGAAGATGGAACAAGAAAAGAACCAGCTCCTATTAATGCTTTTCATAAAGCAACAAGCACTGTCATTGGTGATGGAGATACAATGGAATTAACAGATATTCCGGCAACAATTTTTGAGGGCGAGGCTGAGCTTGCTGTGATCATAGGCAAAAGAGCTGAAAATGTGAGTGAAAAAGATGCAATGGACTATGTTTTTGGATACACAAATATCATAGATGGTTCAGCAAGGGGTTTGATAGCCTCCAACTTTTTCTTTTCAATGAAATCTCGTGCATCCTATACACCAGTTGGACCTTACTTAGTCACAAAAGATGAGATAGATGATCCGCAAAAGCTACAGATCATCCTAAAAAATAATGGTGAGGTTATGCAAAACTTCAATACAGATGATATGGCGCATAAAATTCCTCGTTGTATAGAATGGCTAAGTTCAATCCATACATTAGAACCTGGTGATATTATAGCAACAGGGACTAACCATAGAGGATTAAATCCTTTTATGGACGGAGATCATATTGAACTAGAAGTGGAGAAAATTGGAACACTAAATGTTCACATAAACGACCCACTAAAAAGAACCTGGGAAAGAGTAACCCGAAAGGTACATGTTGAAGATAGAGGACTCGAGGGAGCTCATACGCCCCAGCTTACCGGAAAGTATGCTAAGGGCGAAGAAGCGAAAGTGTCCTCAGATAAAGATAGAAAACTTACCAGTATCTAACTTACTCAATATTAAATAATTTTAGTGCTGACTGACCTACAACATTTTTCTTTTGTTCGTCAGTCAGATTACTATCAACAATATGCTGTACTGGGAAATATTCAGCCATATCATAAGGATAGTCTGTTCCAAGTACGACATGATCATCACCATAATTATTGACCAGATACTCTAACTGTTGATGTGTGAAAACTGTAGTATCAAAATAAAGTTTCTTTAAATAGCTTGTTGGAGGATTTGGTAAATTACCGTATGAGTCACGACGTGCACCCCATGAGTGATCAATTCTTCCAGAGTAGGCTGGAAGGAAACCTCCACCATGAACACCGAGTATTTTTAGGTTCTTGTATCTTTCTAGAAGTCCATTAAAGATAATATAGTGTAAGGCAACTGTAGTATCTAGAGGGTTACCAATCACATTAGTGAAATAGTACCCACCAAATCTTTCTCCGTGTGAAAAACCAAGTGGATGAAGCATCACAGTTAGATCATACTCTTCAACCTTAGCCCAAAACTTATCTAGAGAACTATCTGATATTTCCATACCATTTACGTTTGTAAGAATTTGTAGACCTTTTAAATCTGTTTCTTTCTTAATATAATCAAGGGTATCAAGTGCTATCGATAATTCTTGTAGAGGTACGGTTCCAAGCCCAACAAATTTATCTGGATGTGTATCAACCCATTTTTGGATACCATCATTAACAAGTCTTGACACCTTGTTTGCGTCTTCACCTCTTGCCATATAGTAACATTGGTTTGGAACAGATGCTATAACCTGCTTATCGATGCCCTGTGCCTCAAGAACTTCCAAGCGATCTGGAATGCTCGATAATGCAACTGTTCTATCTTTGTCTTGAAGTTGTTGAATTTCAAGTGTTTCTGCACTTGAATTATGTACAAATGGAATATCTCCAAGATTATATAATGGACTAATATAATCATGTGCTTCTGGAATAAGAACGTGCGCATGAGTATCAATTACTATTGAATCCATTTTAATTTTTCTTGTTGAAACGTCTCTTGCTGATGTTGGTCCATATCTGTTTGGACTGTCACCTAATTTAGGTGTATCAATTACACTGTGTGACATTTTATTTACCTCTAAAATTCAATTATGTTATAAGATTGATACATATTATCCAAAAGAGTTCTAAAGGGAAATGAAAAAAAATATTTTACATAAAAAATCATTTACAGAAATTAATGAGGACCTAGTTCTAGGAAATATTTCGGTCACAGATATAGCTAATGAAGTAATTGAAAATTATGACTCTGATCCAGTAGCCAAAAGTGCATATGTGGAATTTAATTCAAATACTATACTTCAAAAAGCCAGCCAAATAGACAAAATTAAAGATAGCAAATATCATCCATTGATGGGCATTCCAACTTCCGTGAAGGATTTATACGGTGTCGAAAATTATAAAACTAGAGCAGGTTCACCAAAGGAATTGCCAGAAAAATGGGAAAAAGAAGGTCCCATATTAAATACATTACAATACCATAATTCACTCATTACAGGAAAAACACATACTGTAGAATTTGCTTTCGGTGGTGTTGGAATAAACCCACATTGGGGTACTCCAATAAATCCTTGGGACAGTAATAATCATAGAGTTCCTGGAGGTTCTAGCGCGGGAGCTGGAGTTAGCCTTTGCACAGGAACTGCTGCATTAGCACTTGGAACCGATACAGCTGGTTCCGTTAGAATTCCTGCATCAGTTACGGGAAATGTAGGGCTTAAAACAACAAAAAATAGATGGTCAACTGATGGCATCGTTCCACTTAGTAAAAGTTTCGATACACCTGGAACTCTTACCCATACTGTTGAAGATACAATATATGCATTTGAAGAATTTGATAAATCAAGTCTCTATTATAAAAATGAGAAAAAATTAGTAATCGATGACGATATCGATTTCAAGTTTACAACTTATGATTGGTTTAATGAAAAATGTGATAATGATATATCATCAGAATTTGAGAAAGTCTTAACTGCGATTGAAAAGAAAAGTTCACGCACTAGTTCAAAAAATTTAAATGAGATTGATGAAGCGTATTTCCTTTTTACACAAGGTGGTTTGGCAGCAGCAGAATTTGCATCATTCATAAATGGTGAGATGTCCCATTTAAAAGATAGTCTTGATCCAAACGTGGCATTTCGTATCAAGGATATGCATACATTCTCAGCAATAGAATATCTTCAAAGAAAAGATACCTTCGAAGAAATGTCCTTATCAATAAATTCAAAATTCGATGAATTTGATGTGATTATCACGCCAACTGTTCCAATTTCACCTCCCATTGTATCTGATCTAGCTGACTCAAAGAAATATTCTGAAGCAAATGGGTTAATGCTTAGGAATACTTCGCCTGTCAATCTGCTTGGGCTTTGCGCAATTTCCATTCCTATTGCTCTCGATCAAAATAACATGCCAATTGGAATGCAAATAATTGCCCCATCATTCAAAGAGAGAAAATTACTATCAATTGCCCAAAAAATTGAAAATCAAATTGGTAACAAATATCAAAATCTTGATTAAGTATGTAAATTTATCTTATGGAATTTGATATATTACTGATTAATTCGTCAGTAATCCGTGGATTTATACCCAACCATCTAACCCACGACAATGCCGCTTGATTGAGAAGCATTGGAATCCCATTCAAGTAATCATGATGATTTCTCCTGGCTTCAGCAATAAATCCCGTTTCGAGCGGATTATAAACTAAATCTACAACTAAAGATTTTTCTTTCTGATGTGATAAATCAAATTTGATATCATCTTTTCCTAACATTCCCAAACTTGTGCAATTTATAATAAGGTTGAAGTTTTTAATCTCTTCATATATTGACGTCCAATCTATTACACTAATTTTATCATCAAAGATTTGCTTTAATGATTGCAGTCTGTCATGAGATCTGTTTGTTACTGAAATGTTTTTGACAGACTTCATTTGAAGTGCATGTATTATCGCTCTTGAAGCTCCCCCAGCACCAATTACTAGTGCATTTTTATTTTCAAAATTTATTGAGGAATGGGCATTTACAAGGCCTTGCATAAATCCATCTGCATCAGTATTAGATCCAATCAATTTATTATCAGATACTGTAATACAATTTATAGCACCGATAACTTTTGCACTATCACTCACTTCGTCCATGTAATTAAAAACATCTACCTTATGAGGAATTGTGACATTCAAACCTCTAAATTGCAAAATATTGTTGCTAAAAAAATCACTCAAATTTTTAGGTGATACTTCAACTTTTTCATAAATGCCATTTAATTCATAATTGGATAACCAGTAATTATGAATCATGGGAGAAAGGGTATGAGATAGAGGGTAACCCAATACTCCAAGTTTGAAATCATTTGTATTTTTACTATTCATAAGCTTACAATATTTTTTTTTGTTTATATATTTTAATTATAATATGTTTATACTTCATAAAAAACTCATTTAAATAAAGGACTTAAAATGAATTTTATCAAAAATCTTTTTAAAAAAGAAAGTAGTAAATCAGATATAGTATCTTTTGAACCTACTGAATTACAGATAGCTGTATCAAAAATCCTTGTCCGAACAGCAAAGATTGATGATGAGTTTCATATTCTAGAAGAACAAAAAATACTTGAGTTACTTACTAAATATTTTTCCTTAAATGATGAAGACTCAAAAAATCTTATGGAATTAGGTATTAGCGAAGAAAAATCTGCTACAGACTTATACGCTTATACAAATACTATAAAAAAATCACTTGAATTAAGTGAGAGAAAAAAAATTATTGAAATGATGTGGCAAATAATTGTTACGGATGACAATTTTGATCCTTATGAAAATAATCTAGTATGGAGAGTTGCAGAGTTAATAGGGATTTCAACTCGAGAGAGGGTTCAAATAAAGAAAGATTTTTTAAGTACGCTAAATGGATAATAAGATACTCATTATACTTCATCAAGAAACATCTACTCCAGGTAGAGTTGGTATGCTCCTTGAGAAAAGAGGTTATAAATTAATAACAAAAAGACCAGCTCTGGGTGATGTACTTCCAGATAGTTTAGAAGATGGATATGCTGGCGCAGTAATGTTTGGTGGACCCATGAGCGCAAATGATGAAGATGACTTCATTAAATATGAGAAAGAATGGATCCAAGTCCCCCTAAAAGAAAATAAGCCCTTCCTTGGGATTTGCCTTGGTGCACAA
>Ga0222719_10002404_pt1 | contig 17106 bp, 17 predicted proteins | sample C33_34DmetaG_FD_165039 | JGI IMG/M metagenome (GOLD analysis project Ga0222719, IMG submission 165039) | Estuarine water microbial communities from San Francisco Bay, California, United States - C33_34D | ecosystem: Environmental > Aquatic > Marine > Unclassified | place: USA: California... | reverse complement strand
AGAAGGTTAATCGGTGGCTATGATGCTCATGCTGGTGCTGGTGCTGGTGCTGGTGCTGGTGCTGGTGCTGGTGCTGGTGCTGGTGCTGGTGCTGGTGCTGGTGCTGGTGCTGGTGCTGGTGCTAATGTAGAAGAACCGAAAGCCGACAACGAAGATATTGATGATTTTATTGTTGATAAAAAATTAACATATAAAAAAATACAGCTATTTGAAAATGTAGTTAAATATTATAAAGATTATTTAGATATATCAATTCTTGATAAAATAAAAAATTCATTGAAATTTTTATCAAAATATAATGATAATATAAATGTAATTATAGATATGTTTAAACACGATGACAATGGGTCATTAAGTTCAGAGCAAGTACGTATGTTAATTACTTACTTAAAAAAATTTATATTTGATAAAATATTTGTTAATTACTTTATAGATATAATTTCAATATATTATGATAATTCGCCAACGGCGAAAAAAGAAATTGAAAACGCTATGCATATGTTAACATTTGTTGAAAATGATAGGAAGGAAGAATTGGTATACAGTCAAAAAATAAATAATTTATTAGAGAGATTAAGCGAATATGGCACAAAAAATACTAATGAACGTGAAAACGCTTATGTTAATTTTTCAATTAAGCTAGCAGAATTAAAAGATGGTAAATTAGACGACGATGAGGAAGAAGGAGATACTGGTGAATATCAAGATTTGACCGAAAAAAAATTTGAAGAAGTAAAATCAAGTGTTTTGATAGATTTAAAGGCTAAATTTGAAAAACAAGAATTAATATTGATAAAAATTCAAGGTACTTTCTATTGGTGGGATAAAATACGAAATATTGTAGAAAAAGAATTTAAAGAAACCGATAATAATTATATAAAAGCATTTGAAATATTTATTAATGAATTGTTAAGAGAAACAATATACTATGATATTAAGTTGGAAGAAAAAATAGAAGATAAAAAACCAAAAGACGAGCAATTAGATCCGGAATTATATGAAATATATAGAAATTTTATTAGGAATACTTTTATAAAAAAAATGAAATCGGGTGAAATTGATAGATTTATGATAGATGGAACTTTATCAGATAGTGATTATAATAAAAAATTAGATAAATTAGATAAAATAGATAAGGGTACTAATCAAGAACAAGAACCAACACAAGATGAAGCAGGATTAAAAAGATATTTTATTAGACTGCTTGATAAATCTATTAAAAAACGCAAAGATGAAAAAAGAGAAATTATTAAAGATTTGATAGCAACTAGACAAAATAATATGATGGTGCCTGGTCTAGGTAACGGAGCAGTAACAGGAGGGAGTAGTGCTTTATTAAAAGCACAAAATGAAATGGAAAATGAAGAAAAAAAATTAGTAAAAATGAAAAAAATATTGAAAGATAAAGTTTTAAAATACATAGATATTTTAAATATAATGGTAACCGCAAGTGAACAAAAAAATTTAACCTTATATAATGACGATATAGATGAAGAGGGTGATGCTATTGTAAATAAACAAAGTTTTAAAGATATGGCAAGTATATTAATAGTATATCTTAAACAACATATATTATCATTTTCACTTGTGTACAAGCAAATTATTAGAGATATAAAAAACGTACATACAGCATTATCAGAAGAAATTAAAGAATTAGAAAAAAAAATAGAAGAGTATAATTCGGAATAACTATAAAAGATGATTATATAAGTATAATTTATAATTTTTATTTACTATTATGGATGATATAATAAAGTTTACTAAGTGTGATATTTTTACACCAGACAATATATGTCAACTAATGTCGCAAAAAATAGATAATTCTGGAACATTATTAGAACCATCGGTAGGTTCCGGGAATCTATTAAAATATCTTGATATTTCTAAATATTCTAATATAGATATATATGAATTAAAAAGTGACTATTTAGATATCATAATTGATAAACAAAATATGAATAAAATTAATAAAGATTTTTTGAGAGCAAATATAACAAAAAAATATGATAACATTATTATGAATCCACCATATATTAAAGTTCAAGATTTATCACCAGAATACAGGGCGTTTATAAAAGATAATTTCATATCACTAAGAACAGGTCTTGTTGATATATATTACGCATTTATATTAAAATGCCTAGACCTACTGGAAGACAATGGTAAAATGGTTACAATAACACCTAACTCTTATTTGTATAATAAATCTGCTTTGAAATTGCGCAAATTGTTATTCGACAATAGATACGTCAAGGAAATAATAGATTATAAGGATAAAAAGGTATTCAAAGGGACGTCAGTTTATTGTTGTATAACAGTTTTTAGCAAAGAAAATAAGGACACTTTAACATATAATGATGTAACTTATTACTATAATGATATTATCAAAAACTATTCCTTATTTAATAATGCTAATTCTGGTAAAAGAACTCTATTTGATATATGTAGTATTAAAAATGGCATTGCTACTCTTAGGGATAATATATATATATGTTCCGACAAGTTATACGACGAACCGTGTTGGGTTCTTATAACAAATGGTATAACTCAAAAACATATTATATACCCATATGTAAATGGTAAAATAATAGAGGAAAATAAATTCAAGCAAGATAATCCATTAACATATAATTATTTAATTAACAATAAAGAGGAATTGGGGAAAAGGGATAAAGGGAATAAATCTTACGCTACCTGGTATGCCTATGGCCGTACACAGTCAATAAAAAAGAGTGATACAGAATGTCTTTATATTCCATGTTTTGTAGACCCAAAGAATATAAATATTAAGACTTATAAAGACATACTGCATTACAGTTGCCTTTGTATACAACCAAAAGATAAAACTGATTTAGAATATATCAAAAAAATAATTATAAAAAATATAGATTATATAACTTTGAATTCACAGAAACGTTCGGGTGGGTGGATAAATATTAGTAGCAGAGTACTATATGATATAGTAGTTGACTAGATTACTTAATACTGAGCTTTTCCATAATTTTACTCAATGAAATGTATGGGGTTGCAACATTGAACCCTACAAGTTTAGGGATTTTTTGGTATGTTTCATTTACAATATTTTCATGTTCTACATCAATTATGTAGTTAATAACTTCATCAAAAAGTTTATGTTCCTTGTATTTTTCATATATAGCAATATCAGAATATGTAATAGATTCAAATTTTGTAATAATCTTACTTGAATTAAGATAAGGAGTTTTACACATAAATATATTTACTGGGACAACTTTGATAACCGGATTAGCAAGCTTGATACTTGTTACTTCACCTATTTGGTTTTCAAAGTAGTTGTTTTTATTTTGCTTATAATTAGTCATAATAATTTTCACAGGCATTACTATAATTGGGATATTATCACACAATACCACAATATCACACTTTTTTTTACCAGAATGATTAACTGCTGGAACGTCATATTCTTGTGCAATTTTGTACCGTTCGCTTACAAATATAGTTTTTAACTGGCCAATAATTTCCTCATGGAAGTAGTCAACCTTCTTGCTACTGCGAGCTCCGTGTTTCATATATAATTCACAGGTATTATAGAAGATGCGGAGCATATCAGACGAGCCTATAAATTCGTTTACTTCGCCAATTTCCATAATAGTGATAAATAGATCCAGTCAATTTTCGGTATTCTAGAACCTTTTAACCATGTACGTATCAATAAGGGTATATCCAAGCTTCCTATAATAATTCCTAACACCTGTCCCGCTAATAATAGCTATCTTTGGATATCCCATATTCTTTGCTATTTTTTCAGCTTCTGCTACTAAACTTTTACCATACCCTTTATGTTGATAAGATGCCTCTAAATTATTACCGACGTCACTGAGATTTGAATATACATGTAGCTCGCGTATAAGGGCTGTGTCATGTAATACTTTTAATTGATCATTTTTATCAACATTATTTGCTAATCTAAGTCTAATAAAACCTATGAGATGCTTATCAGTTTCATATGAGATAAAGTATTCAGTGCCTCCACTTGCAGGATATGTTGTAATATCTAATCTGATATCTTCTGGTTTGACACCAGTATCTTTGATTTCGCGACAACGGATGCAATTACATCCCCATTTATTTTTCTTCATATCGTTTTGTAAAAGCTGGCGCATGTTAACATATTCGTGTTTGTATCCACCGGAGATATATGTTGATGGGATATCTCTAATAATTCTATTAAGACGCTTCCACTTTTGGACCTTCTTTTTAAACTCTTTAATTAATTCGTATAATAGCAAATCGTCATATGGAACATATTCTCCTTTTTCATACCACTCTTTAATTTGTGTCCATGGCACAACTGCGGTTGGATATATCTTATATTGGTCTACTTGTATTCTTTCATCATAAAGAGAAGTTTCAAGCATTTCTTTATCTAATTCATAAGAACTACCTGGTAGATTGGGCATCAAATGAATATCTACCTTATATCCATTATCTTTTAGTAGCCGAATAGCGTCGTGTGCTTTTTCAATAGAATGTCCTCTTTTAATTTTCTTTAAAACATTATTATTTGTATGCTGAACTCCTATTTGAACCCGTGTGCAATTGTATCTTCTAAACTCGCGGATTTCATCTAATGTAATAGTATCAGGACGAGTTTCCAAAGTCAAACCAATGATATGTATCTTTGCATTTTCATTAATAGCAATTTCTTCTTCCAAAGATAACATTTCTCTTTGCTCATAATAAGTATTTGCGGCATAATAAGTTGCTGTAATAAAGAAATCTTTGTAATTTTTATGATAATTAGACCAGGTACCACCAAGAACAATTATTTCTAATTTATCTACAACGTGTCCCATGTTTATAAGAGACTCTATTCTAGAATTAAATTGAAGAATGGGATCAAACTTGTTTTCATTAGCGCGCAAAACTGCTGGTTCACTATATAAATAAGACCTTGGTTGGTCTATCCAGTTGTTACCTTCATGCGCCTTTTCATTGGGACAGTAGGCACAATTATGACGGCAACTAAATTTGCCAACTACATTATTGCCGTCATCGTCAGTATATTCAGGTGTCCCAGAAGTTAGTACAGTTACTACAATAACACCAGAATTAGATTTAGATTTTTTCTTAGTAATTAACCTTTTCAAGGCCAAATTATCAATATCTAAACTGTTATAGAAATAGATAAGATTAGCTTTGGATAAACTAATTTTATAATTGCGTTGAATATGCTTTTGAAACTTAGTAATATCTTCGGCTGTTTTGAGATTTTCTATATTTTTTTTTAATTCAAATGAAACAATATTATATTCTTCGTTGGTGTATGTTCTTGTTTTGTGGTTGTTGGAATGTTTTGAAGAAAGCGAGTTATTACCACAAATGTTCTCGATGTCAACTGACATATTGATAATATAAAGTAATCTAATGTATAAATCAATTTTTAAAAATGAGTACATAATCAATAAAAAAGTGTAAATTATAAAAAGTTTATAAAATCTCTAAAAAAATAAAATTATGTACTCATTTTTAATTAGTAATATATAAAGAATTATAATATAAAACGTGTAAATGAGTAATCCATATCCTTCGACAGATTGCGATAGTCCTGATGCAGATTGTACAAACGAAGATTTGTATAGCAAAGCAGATACTAATAGCGAAAGCTACGAAAGTGACGATAGTGACGATAGCGACGATAGTGACGATAGTGACGACGATATGCCAGAATTAATAGAGTTGAACACGTCTCAGATGACATGTGTAACGGGTCTATGGGATTTAGAAGATACCTATGATAAATGTCTTGAAAATACATTGCAAATTAATTGTCCATATGTGTTTTTCGGTGATAAAAGATCTATTGAATATGCGAAACAATTTAGAGGAGATTATCCAACATATTATATAGAATATAATATAAATGAATTCAATTCATATAAATATATTAATAAAACTATTATTGATGATGATTACTGTAAGTCTCTGGAAATTAACTTAATATGGAATGAGAAGATTAATATGATTAATAAAGCAGCCTCATATAACATTTTCGGTTCAGAATATTTTTGTTGGATTGATGCTGATATAGATACATATAAAAATAGCTCGCCTCCTTCTTGTGTATTCCCAAATACTGTAAAATTAAATGATTTACCAAAAGATAAATTTATATTTTCAAGTGATGGTGAATATGATGAAGATAAAGTATATTATATTTGGAATTATTATTATATATCTGGTGTATCATATATTATGCATAAAAATATTATAAAGGATTTTGCAGAACAATATCAAGAATATATGGAAAAACTAATTAATAATAATAATCTATGGACAGACTGTGTAATACTAACGCAAATGTACAAAGATAATAAAGAATTATTTTATAAGCTATCTGAATATGATATTAACATAGTGCCACTACTGTATTGAAAAAACCTATATAAACACATATTACATACATAATATAACTATTATAATGTTCAGCCAACTCCAACAAACTTATCGCACTATTCCTGACCTTATTCTGACGCCATTTTTTACATCAGGTTCAACCTGGCCATCTTATCATATTAAGCCAGTATATAATGATATTATTGAAGCACCCCCCCTTACACCCACAGTACAACCCGGGGGTGTAGGTGGAATAGGAGACGATGTTAAGCAACCGGGTGAAGTAAATGATAGGGCATCAATGTCATCTGGCAGTGGGGGGACACAAACTATGCTAAACCCCGATATGTATCAACAGCAATATTATCAAAATTATATGAATACCGCTGGAAGCCTTGCAGCAAATATTGGTATGCAACCACATACATACCATACAAATCAAATGGGACAAAACTATATGTATCCAACTATGCCATATTATATTCCAGCAACAAAAGTAGGAGAAAGAGTACCACCCGTTGTCAATCCACCTCAATCAGTATATAATCAATATCCACAAACCGGAGTTGCAGTTTAAGTTTAAGTTTAAGTTTAAGTTTAAGTTTAAGTTTAAGTTTAAGTTTAAGTTTAAGTTTAAGTTTAAGTTTAAGTTTAAGTTTAAGTTTAAGTTTAAGTTTAAGTTTATTTTTATTTATTATTATTAGATAGTAATATAAGTAATGCCGCCAAAGCTAAAAGCCGCAGAAGAAATAATATCACAGGAGATGAAATATAAGGCAATGGCAAAAAACCAAGGTGTTGTTAGCGTAAAGGGTGCATTAAATATTGATGAGATTAAAGCAACCCTATTTAGTGCACTTCATGCTGGATCAGGAAATAAAGCATTATTAGAAGATGAAAAAATGTTTTTAGATGAATTATTATTTAATAAAGATTATTCTGAACTTAATGATTTTATGCAAAATTTTTTATTGTTTTTAGAATTTTTTCCGGTGAGAAATGAAGATGAAGATAAAGAATTATATAAGAATATATCAGAAGCATTTAGTACTTATTTTAAATTTTGTAAACAATTAAAAGAATTAAAAAGTACGACTGTGGGGAGGACTACTGATCAAATTTCTGATCTTGAAAAATCTAAGTTTGAAGCAAAACTTGAACTTGATAAGTTTGAATTAAAATTAAAAGAAAGAACAAATGAAAAACTTAGAGCTTTTACTAACGAACAAAAATTAGCATTAATTGTAGCAAAATATACAATAGCATTAATGCTTGATGATAATACACATTCTTTTGCTTTAATAAATTCAAAAAAAGAATTAACAGGTAATAGAGCAGATGTAACTAAATTATTACATGAATTTAACAAAAGCCCTGAAATAATAAATATGATGAATGGTTATCTAGAAGCCTGTTATCGTTTAATAAATGAAGAATTAAAAAAAAATGATGACGAGATGCTACATTTATCAGAAATAGTATTTAAATATTTAACAGAAATAGATTTAGGAGAAAGATCTAAACAATTAATATTTGAGTTTTTTCTTAATATTGAAGCAGTTGTTCAAGAACAAATTATAAATACACGTGGAGAGTTTATAGACTCGGTAAGTAAAAAACGCAAAATACCCAGTAATCTTGAAGAAATTGAAAAAACATTACGTTTAGGTATACAACATTTGGTAAGAGAATCAAGACGCAATAAAGCAAATATAAAGGTGTCGGATTTGAATTATGGCATATTTTTTAATAAAGAACCATTAACTCGTGGTGAAACTTATAAAGAAAAATATGCTGAAATTATAAGTGATGCGCGAGAAAAAGCAATAGAAAAATTCAAATCAAGACCATATCGTTATATAAGAGAAGCAGAATGGGAAATAGAAAAAGAAAAAATTATAGATAGGCACAATAAATTAATACAGGCTTTGAGAGCTATTGATGATAGTATGGAAGGCGAAAATATGAAAAGTGAATTCAAACTTCTAAGAAATTCACTAATAAATCAAATAATAAGTATTGAAAATGAAATAAAAGAATTAGAGTACATTGAACTAGCAGTACCGAGTATAGATATATTATTTGAAAAATTGAAAAGTAAAGAAGAAAAATTTTACGGTCTGTGTAAAGAGGTAGCTGGTTTTTATAATATTATTAATACCACAAAAGAAGCACAGCTTGAATTTGATACTATCTTTGGTGAAGATATAGAGTTTATTACCAAATTAGTAGAATTAAAAAGGACAGAATCGTCGGGTAACACTGTTAGAAGCGAATCAAGCGATATACTTTTAAAAATACTTGAAGGAAAAACTTATGAAAATGCAAAATCAGAAGTTTCAGAATTAGATATCGTCCAAACACAATTTTCACTTCCATATGATGGTCAAGAAGAATCACAAGGAGACTATCCAGAACCAACTAATCCACTAACAGAAGATAATGTCCTTAGTTTAGCAAAAGCAAGTGAATTAAAAACACCACACGGAAAAGGTGGTGGCAGAAAACCAAAACATTGTAAGAATACTGGTATCAAAAAAGAAATTTTAGGAAAAGAAAGATGTATCTATAAAATACAAGGAGATCGCAAAGAATATATTACATATAAAGGTGTTTTAGTTACTGTTAAAGAGTACAAAGAATTACGTAAGAAACCAACCAAACCCAAGAAGGAAGAAAAACCTACCAAGCCTAAACCCAAATCCAAACCTAAGAAAGAAGAAAAACCTACCAAGCCTAAATCCAAATCCAAACCCAAAAAGGAAGAAAAGCCTACCAAGCCTAAATCCAAAGCCAAACCCAAGAAAGAAGAAAAACCAACAAAACCCAAATCCAAATCCAAACCCAAGAAAGAAGAAAAACCAACCAAGGCTAAATCTAAATCCACAAAAAATAAATCTATTTAACTAAATCACTTTCTTTAAAAAACATTATATTTATTTTTAATTCATCAAACATTTCTTTTGATGCATAAAATGATTGCCTCCATTTATCACTTAGATTATCCCAATCTGGTTCTATTGTCACAAGTAACTTTATACCAGCCTGTATTATATTTAAACAACAGTTATGGCAAGGGAAACGATTACATACCATAATACTATTATTAATATTACTGTTTGTTCTTGCCGCATGTACAATAGCATTTGTTTCAGCGTGTATTACATATAAATCCTTGTTTTTCTTTAACCATCTCTTTCTAGTTTCTTTTAACCTTCTTGGCAACCCATTATATCCACAGCTAAGCTGTATTAAGCTTTCATTTTCCAAAATTATAGCACCTACCTTACGTTTTTCATCTTTGGAAAATAATTTAGCTTTAAAATCAGCTTCCTTTAAAAACTTCAAGGCTTTATCTCTTGATATTGTCATAATACTAATAACACATCAATTCTCTATGTCCTTTTAATAAATATAAAAAATACACATACACGCACACATATACGCACACGCACACGCACACATACACGCACGCACATTAGGCAGTCTTCAACACTTTGCACGCAATCGCAAGCGAAAACCGGTTCATACAGAACGTGTCCTTATTTACCTTAGTTTCCTCTTTGTACCTCGCCTTCGCGTACCTCCTCAGCTTGTCAACAGCGACATCAATTCTTTTGTCCAGCTGGTCAGCAGAAGCCTCCATAATCATCTCCATACAGTCGTCGCCAACAAGGTCAAAGTAGCTCATGGTATTAGCCATATAGAAAAAAGAAACCAGGTACCAGTCAATTTTTATCATATTTGGGGCTAATGATTCCCGGTTACCACGCACACTAACGTTTCTTACTAGAACCACAAACAGCTTAAAAACATCAGAATAAAAAACAATTGTATTCCTCGGTACACCAACGATATATTTAATGTCAATAAAAAAAAATCTATATATAGAAGCGTATAATGATAAAATATTATATTGTAATGAATCAGGATATAAATAAAGATAAAACAAAGGAAGATTTAATACTAAAATATAGGGGCGATAAATTTTTAGCAGCATTACCTTTGAAAAATTTTTTGGATATTGATAAATATTTCTCATCACCACCAAAGATGCCAAAAAAATATAATGCGGTTTATACTTATCGCGATTATAATAAAGATAAAGTAAAGGATCATATAATGCATTTATTTACATTAAAAGGCAAATATATATTATCATTGCCAATAAATAATTTAGCAACCAAAAAATATAAAAAGCTTGGTGGTAGAATTGCTAATCATCCCGCTATGCAAGCTAATCATCCCGCTATGCAAGCTAATCATCCCGCTATGCAAGCTAATCATCCCGCTATGCAAAAAATAATTGATGATCAACCACAAGTACATACAGTAATAACAAAGGATGAAACTAGTTTTGGTCAACACATTAAGATGGGATTTGGAGCAGGCGGAGGCGCAGCATTAAGTTCAAATATAGTTAATTCGTTATGGGATGCTTTTTTCAGTGGAGAATAAAATATAAAAACAAATAAACACATAGGAATTACACACTAGAAACTAAACCGGGGCTGTATGCGCCATCTCCCTAAACTGTTTTTCAATATCATAATATGAGCTAAACTGATTACAATAAGTATTATTAATAGTAATATTAGGCAAATATTTCCTACAATCAACTTCAATATTATTTTTAAGAATAATATGAACCAAATCGGGTTTATTCTTACCAGACAAGCTAATTTTTTTGACGGATTGTTCTTTAATATAATTAGAGATAATATCCTCCAAAACCTTTTTCTTCAACGAGTAGAGAGCGGCATCAATGTTTTGCATAGTTATTGATAATAAAAATAATTCCAAAATCAAATTTTATTAAAACAAGAACAAATGTATCCCCTGAAACCTTTTCTTCAACGAGTAGAGAGCGGCATCAATGCTTTGCATAGTTATTGATAATTGATAATTATAAAAATAAAGATAATTGATTTTCTAAAAAAACAGTATGTAAGGTAAAAAACAAACTCATATAATAGCTACTAAGGTACCATATACTAACAGCGATTCCCCTTTTCGGGTTCTTGACTGATTGTCTTCTGACTAGTATATTGTATAACTCCTTTTTGCAGATTAAACTTGCCTGTCTTTATTTAGAGACCATCTTTAAGGTCAATTATTTATTAATTGGCACAAAATCATTTTTATTTTAATCAGAACAAAACGTATCTATCAAATTCAATAGGTGCAAAATAAGACAATAAATATAAAGTACCTATTGAAAATATGTAAACGCCTGTTGTAAAATATATTAAATTAATAATATAATATTCAACAGTATTAAGATATTCACTCATGCTAATAATCAATAATTATACTAAATCAATTTTTAGTAAAATTATTTCATAATAAAGAATTGGGAAACATAACAAGGTTAAAATATGATATTTTTAAAAGGTTTATTAATACCATACCATTGTTTTAAATTTATGTCTTTTATTTTTTCAATCCAAACAAAACATTTTGGTCATAATCTCCTGTAATTGCGATAGACTTATTTGTTTCAACTAATATTTCAAAATATGTAGGATTTATAACTATAATATTCTTTTTAATATTATTAAATAAAAATTATTCATATAATAAAAAGCGTCATCGTAATATATATTATATTTATTCACAATTCTAATTTATTTAATAATAAATCAAAAATCATCAGTGGCGTAATTTAATATAATATTAATAATATCAGAATTAATATCTTCAAAACAATTTGCTGCCGATTCAGATATAATGATATTATAAGCCTTATTATTATATCATTTTAATTTTTCTTTCATATGTGATAAATATGTAATATACATTATTGGATTATCATTATCATAAATAGATTTAAAATCAAATTTCGGAAAAAGCTTATAAAACTCTTTAATTTTTTGCTGCATTGCTTCCAATTCTATTTTTTCAAAACTCTTACCTTGAATAATATTGAATTTATATATTTCATTTTTAAGTTCCCAGTATGTTAGCTTAATATTATCATCAATAACTTCGTATCTATATAAATAGTCAATTAATACAATGTCGCTATTATCAAGTTCCATATAATTATTGGAGTAAATAGTATCCGATCATTTTTTATATAAAAAAATAAATAATTATACACTATAAATGTTAGTATTAAATAATAATTTAAGATTACCATATATAAGAAGAAATAATTTGTGTTTTATGCTACATGATACTAACGAAATGATAGGTATAGCAAGGAATTCAAAGGTTGCTTTATTCGAAAATGTTTTTTTAGAAGGAGTGCAAAACTTTGTACTAATATCAACATTATTATTGTTAGCGAGAACATTACCAAATACAAAACCACCAAAGGCTATTGTAAGAGTTACAGATCCTATAATTAATTTTTCTAAAAAGTTTATTAATTTTGATAATTACTATTTTCAGATAGGATTATCATCAGCATTTTTAACATATATATCAACAATAGCAGGTGTAGCAGCAATGGAAAAAAAAAAATAATAATATATTAATATGGATTTAAAAAACGGGACTATTGATTTAACGAATATCCATGTTAAATATGAAAATAAAAATATAAAGATAAGATTATTAAAAAAATCTGCGACTTCAAATGTTTATAAAGATATTGATAATACTATTGTAATAAAAAAAATAATAAAATATAAAGATTACCATGTATTTGAAAGAGAAATACATATATTAAATCTATTGAATAAACAGCAAATTAATGTACCGAAATTAATTTTTTATGATATTAATAGTCAAATAATAATAATGTCATATTGTGGTGAAGCAATTTCTGAAAAAACATTCAATTCAAATAATAATTACAAAAAACAATTAAGTAATATAATAAAAGAAATAAAAAAATTAAATATTAAACATAATGATATTAAACATAATTCAGAAATTTTATTATTAAATGATACTATTTATTTGTGTGATTTCGGTTGGGCAACTATAAATGGTAATTTAGATTGTAATATTAATTTATCAAATGAATCTAAACCAGATGGTATTATTGATGATTATATTTTTCTACTACATAAAGAATGCGAGTAGCGCCATCTAATTCTATTTTTTTTAATAATTTGAAATATTTAACTATACTATTATTAAAATTAGCAGTTGTATAATTTTGTTTATTTTTAGTTATATGCCCGAAGCCTCTTATTGCATTATCGCGTTCACTAATCCATTCAATTAATAAAATATTGTTAGTTATACTACTTAAATATTTAAATATCTCTTCAAAAGAAGAATAATTAGATGTCAATGACCATATCCAATGTATTATCGCTCCACAAAATACCACATCATATGTATTTTTATTAATACCAAAACTTTCTATTTTAGTATTTATATAAGTAATATTAAGCTTATTAATTAATTTGTTTAATATTTTTATATATTCTTGATCATGATCAATAGATACTATATTTTTAAAATTATTTTTGTAAGCTAAAATACTAACTATTCCAGCTGAACAACCAATATCGCAAAAAGAATTATAATCCTTAAACTCGCCAATAACTTTATTGATTTTTTCAAATTTGCTTTTAGCATTAATATCTAACGATGATTTGTTAATAGTAAAGTTTTGATAACCTTTAACAGTTATAATATTCGTATCTTCATCAATACTAGGAATCTCAGATTGAGATCCTACTTTTCTTTTTGGATCTTTATAACTCATAATATAATAAATATATTTTATTTTTAATTAATAATTACATGTTGTTTTAAATATCTAATTTTTATAACAAGATAGATATACCTATTGCTACTTAACTAATATATTTATTTATTGCTGACACCAGTATTATTTTTCTTGGGTCCTACAATATTGGCAGCCATATCGTCAAGACGAAGTTTATTTAATGAATGATTATCATAAGTTCTCTTACTATAATTATTTTGATTTCTTTTATCAAATAGCCTTTTGATAATTGGAAAATTATTCATATTATAACTATTAACCCCTTCAAAAATGCACGCAACACAAAAAACCCAATATAGAATACTTTTCATTATTATAATATATATGTGAGATATTCATATATACTTTATTGCACTAATAAATATAAGTAACGTGCAGATCTGTATCCCAAGAAACAGTTTTACAATTTTTTTTGATAGCGATTTTATCATAGTTTTGATATCCATTGTTATTAAAAATTGATTAATAATATTTATATCATTTTTAATAATATAATGGACGATACTTATAATTTCGTTTATAAGAATGAAAATAAAGATGACTTTTTCAACTCATGTGTTTACCATACTTTCGATAATACAAATATTCATATAGCATATATAAATGAAAAAAGCTTTATGAAAAAAATGAAGGATAAATTATCTGGAATTAGAAATGTGATAGTCGATAAAATCTTTTAATTTGGGATATTCGTAGTTTTTAAAAATTTTTTTCATATCTTGGATATGGTCTTCATTATTAAGCATATTAGTAAGGATAAAGCTATCGCGCAATAAGGTATTTTTAGATTGTCTTTCAAATTGTTTTTTATCTTGGCTCAAAATCATACGTGCTGCCAAATTTAGAATATTCTTATTGATACCTTCTTTCATATAATTACTACGGATAGTAACATACCACCTTGTTTTATAAGTGTCACTGGGAGTCATTGAAACACCAATTACGAGTTTTTTATATTCATCGTGGCTTACAACAGACCATGTAGTAGAAGGATAAATATATTCGTGATAATTGCTTGTAAAAGCGTCTGTACCAAATGAAACATTTTTATTCATAAGCTTAATATTATCTTTTGAATAATGGTCAAAACTGGTACCGATAATATTTTCTGCTTTTTTAATATGTTTGTAATTTTTCACAGGGATATCACTACCAAAGCCAAAAATACCACTATGAATATGTTCAGCATGATTAATATCCATAGAATTATACATGCAAAAAGGTAAGTTTTCATTCATTTCATATTCAATATATTCTGATATAAAATCCTCACCAATATAAGGGATAGTTTGAGGGACTTTTTCAACAGGATTATACGACCACCATAATTTATTATCGTGCTCAACAATGACTCCGCATTTATCATTCTCCGAATGTTTATAACCATGATAAGGACATTTAAGGCAACCGTCTTCTATTTTACCCTCATTTAATGTTGAACCAAAATGTTTGCAAATGTCGAGAGTACTTAGATAGGTATTGTTTTCTGTTTTCCATGCGACCAATGGGATTTCACCTACATTAAATTGATATGGTTTGTTATCTACTAAACTATGTTTAAATCCAATACAATTCCAATATCTGTATAATGGCGTATTCAATGAAGTAGCTGAAAAACATGTGCAATTTCCAATAAAAGTAATAATTAATAGCAATTTGATATTCATATTTTCAAAAAAATATTATTATTATAAGATATAACATTGATATTCTTATATATTATTGCATTTGTTAAGTAAATCAAAAAACTCTTTGCACTGTGAAGTATCACCATTTTTGATACACTCAGTATATACAGCATTTTCTTTTATACACTTATTATTGGATGCGGATTCAGTAACTTCAATCTTACGAGGACCCATAATAGAGTCAATGCCTCTACTTGCAATTTGCGAACCAGTACCCAAAGCCACTCCTTGAATAACAGCGCTCATAATCCCACCACCCATTGTTTCACCTGTTTGATTATTTGGTTGTTGCATGGGTAAAGGTATATCTTGTTTAATTGTAGAGATCGGCTTTTGATTAGTAATTTTGTTTCTATAACGTTTCATATTAGTTTATTATCTCTATACTTTATACCTAAATAAAAATGAGTACATAATTAATAAAAAAGTGTAAAATTTAAAAAGTTTATAAATTTGTTAATAATTTAAAATTATGTACTCTCTTTTTCTAATATGTATTCTTTAAACTCCTTTTCCATTTTATTGATTTTATTAGTTAACTCCTTAATAGCCTCAATAAATAAAGGGGCAAGCTTTTCATAATCCACTGTTAGATAATTGCTTCCAGACTTAGATATTAATTCATTATTAATATTACGCGCGCTGTCAAATGGTGCTAATTTAACAATTTCTGGTAAAACTGATTGTACCTCCTGTGCGCTTATACCAATTTCCCGATCTTTATTATAATATCCAAAATTATTTGCTAATGCATTTGGTTTAAAATAGTACCCATTTAATGATTTTATTATATCAATGGGATTTTCAATATTTGATGTATAATTTTTTAACCTATCATCTGAATAACCAGATGTTACTGTCCCAGTTGTTATTATGTCGCCATTAACTTCTAATTCTGCGTTTGGAGATATATTACTGTAACCTCCTATTTTCACATTTGAACTATAATATATATTATTAGTATCATCATCTATTTTTGACCACCATCCACCTCCTCCACCACTACCGCTTGTGAATGAATCTAATGTAGTATCCGCACTTGAATCCCACCCGGATATTATAGATCCTGAAACTAAAAGATCACCATCAATTTTAACATTTGAATTGTAATATAAATATGTTATATTATTACTTGTTGTTTCACCCCATAAAGATCCACCACCCCCGCCACCACCTCCACCACCACCTCCGCTTGCTATGTCATCCGCAATCCATGAACTCCCATCATATTTTAAATATTGTCCGGTAGTCGCCGATGGCAAAATTGCTGTTCTAGCACCAGCAGCATCAGTAGCACCTGTACCACCAGACGATAAAGGAACTGTTCCGGCTGTAATAGTTTGTCCAGAT
>Ga0222719_10002402_pt1 | contig 17119 bp, 20 predicted proteins | sample C33_34DmetaG_FD_165039 | JGI IMG/M metagenome (GOLD analysis project Ga0222719, IMG submission 165039) | Estuarine water microbial communities from San Francisco Bay, California, United States - C33_34D | ecosystem: Environmental > Aquatic > Marine > Unclassified | place: USA: California... | reverse complement strand
TATCGGATTGATCTTCATTAACATCACTTAAATAATCTCGTAGTACGCTATAACCAATCAAAAATTTTTTCCACGCTTCACGAATAATAATCGATTTTTCTTTGCCTTTTCTTGAAGTTAATTTTTTATAGTCAACATAATTATAAAATAATATATCTGGAGGAAAAGACCAATGTTCTCCAAATGGATAACGAGAACCTTCCGCTTTTTTTAACATTTCTTTTGTAGTCATCATTAATCCAAAATCAATAAAATTCACGCGTCCGTTTTTTTCATTATATACTATGTTTTGTTGTTTTAAATCATGATGAACTATATCATTATCCATTAATACTTTGGAACCATATATTAAACGAGCCATATCTAACCAAAAATTTTCCAATCTACGTCTGTTAGTGCTATTCACCTTTAATTTTTTGAATTTATCTTCTATTTGAGATAAATTATCACCACCATTTTCTAATAATAACAATTTATAGTCCTTGCTTATCCACATACTATCAAAACGTTTACATTTGTCAATTGCTGATTTATTTTCTTTATTATCATCTGGAAAACAAGAATCCGGTTTTCCTAAATGAAAATCTTCTTTTTTATCTGCTTTTTGAATTAACTTAAATTCTTTTAATTCATCATTTGCGTTCTTCTTTGTTAATATTTTTGAAACTTTGGTTGGGTCTGAATTATATGGTTTATCTCTACATTTCAAAGGTGGGTTATGGACGCAACCATAAGACCCTTCACCTACTTTTTTGGGATTAGACATATTATAGTATATTATAGTATATTATATATATATAATGGTTGAAACTTCATCGCCAGTTTATTTAATATACTTAATAACACCATATATTATTGTATCATATTTCTTATTATATTCTATTATACATTCGCGAATAAGTGGTCTAATATATATAGTAGGATTAATAGCATGTATACTATTCACTTCTTTTGTGGGAAATGGTATAGAGAATATAGTTACATCAGGTATAACAAAACCAAGTAATTACATATGTAATTCTTTCTCAATTAATGGATTATTTAGTGGTTCACAAATACCAGTTAGTATAGCCATATATGTGTTCACATTAATGTATTTATTATATACGGTAATAATCACAAGTTATATATTACCTAATATTTTACCATATTTATTGTTTATACCATTAATATTATTCGATATCTATAATCAACTACATGAACATTGTTTTACTAGAAGTAAAATATCAATTACCATCATATTATCAGGATTGATGGGAGTAATATGGGGATATATAATAAATAAATCAAACATAAAATCATGGCAATATTTAACAGCAAATGATAGTGTATCGTGTACAATTCCAAAAAGAAAAAATTTGAAATGTAAAAAAGTACCTATTGAATAAAAATAACAGATAACCTATATACTTATAATCTAATTATAAATATATAATAATATAGAACATGGAATTTAATATTAATACATTTATGTATTTATTTATAAGGTTAATACCATTTATAATAGTATGTTTCTTTAGTATATCATCTATATTTAGTAATGATGTAAAAGGAATAGTATACTTATGTGGTTTATTATTCACTGTAGGTATAGGATTTCTAGTAAGTTCTTTACTTGGTATGTTACAGGGTATTTTACCAGATAGTATAAAAAACTTATTAAAAAGTAATAATGAAACTGTCAATAATGCAGTTGCAGAAACCGATAGCGAAGAAACTATAAAAAAGAAGGAATTAATTTGTAAATTACTTTCGCTTGGATTTACTTCATTAACAATCCCTATAGGTGAATTAATTACAGGTTTTACATTTATATATTTAGTAGCAACAATGATATTCACATCAACTGAAGATACAAATGTTGTTGCAAATAATATACCGACTATTGTATTCTTTTCATTAATAACAATAATACAGGTGATATTCAGTAATAAATATCTCAGTAACTATTTCAACTTAGGTAATACAATTTGTCATACAACGTCTAACTCAATATTATCTCTAATAATTGGTGGATTAATAGGTTGGTTATGGGCATTTATAATAATAAGTACCGAAACCGAAGAATTACACTACTATAATACATATGATAACAATGAAAAATGTAAAGCTACAACCAGTGGTAATTATAAATGTAGAGTCTATCAAAACGGTGTACCAGTTACTGACATGACATCTTAATTATATATATTATATTTCCGTTATCAATAGCATAACTATATGTTCTCACTACAAATATAGTTTGTAGTGAAAAAAATCCGTAAAATTATGTTAATATTTTAAGAAAGGTTGAAATGTTGAGTATTGGCATGAAACCAATCTAATATACGTTTAGCGGATCTTTTCCTATACATATTATCCACCATTGCACGTATAACATGATGTTCCATTTTATAATGGTATAAAAAATGATTAACAATATTAACAATATTTCCTTGCTTATATTTAGAATTTAATTCATCGATAGAAAAATCAGGTTTATTGGTTCTCTTATTTACTGAATTATGGAATGTGAATAGCATTAACTTAAGATCATTACTAGATGTAATATTTTTAAAATTAATTTTAGACATGTAATCTTCTGCGTGTGACTTACAATAAGGGCATGGTAGATTACTACATACCTCCTTTATAATTTCATGAATATTAGCAGAAACAATATTAAAAGATTCAGGTTTAACCTTTTCTGCTAATATATGAAAAAAATACCAAAAAGGAGCACCCCATATAATTTTTTTAGTATTATCAGTAGTATTATGAATAGGTGGAACTGGAATATCACTAGATTTAGGTTTAGGTTTAGGTATATGTTTTGGAACCATCATAGCAATATTATTAACTGGTTTTATTTTATTTGTATTTAAATTATTATTAGTAGTAGAAATACTACGCTTATTAGTAAATAACATCTATATATTATAATAGATAAATATAAAAAGATATATTATTAAACTATATAATGTCAACTAAAGAACAATTAGTAAAAACTATAAAAGATTGGGTAAAACTAGATAATGAAATACGCGCATTAAAAAAAGAAGAAACAACTCGTAAAAAAGATAAGAAGATTCTTACCGAATCCTTAATGGAGATAATGAAAGAAAATGAAATAGACTGTGTGGATATAAAAGATGGGCAATTATGTTATACACAAACAAATGTTAAAAAACCAATCACAAAAAAAATTTTACTAAATATACTGTCTAAGTATTATAAAGGTGATGTAAACATGGCAAACGAAATGACGGAATATATATCAAATAATAGGGAAGAAGTAATAAAAGAAAATATAACACGTAAGATAAATTAATATCTATATATTAAATATAATGCAGATCTTTATAAAAACACTTACTGGTAAAACTATCACTCTTGAAGTTGAACCCAGTGACAGCATTGATAACGTAAAACAAAAAATACAGGATAAGGAAGGAATTCCTCCCGAGCAGCAAAGGTTGATTTATGCAGGTAAACAACTCGAGGACGGGCGTAGTTTGGCTGATTATAATATTCAGAAAGAAAGTACACTACATCTCGTGCTAAGATTAAGAGGAGGTATGTAAAATATCATTAACTAACATTATTTTTATCTTCAAATAGTATAAATAATGTATAATTGTATTTTTAACTGTTATAAATCAAAAAATCATAAAGATATTATTGATAAAAATATTGATAATTATTATCCAAAACAAAAAAATATAAATTATACTAATAATGTAAAATTACCGAAAGAATGGATAGAAAAATGTAGTCAATCAGGAGAAACATATTGGTATAATATAAATACACATGAAAAAACCTTCAATAAACCAAATAAACAAATATATAATGTTATTTAATGAATGATTCGGTTGAACTAAAAAATGTATAAAATTGAGATATTTTTGCCCTTTTTATATCTAAGCACTTATTTAAATGCTTATTGCCTATTAAAATGCCACAAATTAAAGTATCCAAAATACCATACGATCCTCTTAACTTACATGCTGACTTACATCAGTATATCAAATTAAAGAATACTAATGTGATAAAAACCACGCTCGAAACGACCAGAGTAAATCTACACAGATTTTATTCAAATCGTGCGTACAAATATGATAAACAAGTATATGAAAATGCTCTAGCCCAATTATGGAACAGTTACAATGAATATCAGGAGGAGTTTATATTAGCATATCCTAGTCATAACTGCCAAGCTTTCAAAGAGTATATAAAAACAGATCGTATCTCGAACAATAGGTTGATAAGTTTGAGGCGTAGTTTGTCTAATCAGCGTGCAGATTCTCTCATAACAAAAAATAAGATCATTGCGAATAACAGATTAGAAAAATTAAAAATAATACGGAGTATATTCCTGACATTGAATAAACACGTTGTTCAATATTCTCTACACAACTTATACTACAAAGTCTTTCAGTTTATTAAAGTGTGCTTTTTAAAAGCAAAGGATTTTATCAACGAATGTAAAGAAAACCTAGACCTTGCACACACCAAACGGTTGCCTTTTGATAAAAAAGACATTAAATATATTCAATCTGCAATTAAGACATTTGAGAGTTTTATTTCTATCTATCAAAAACGTAGAGATAAGAGAATGAATCTACTCACAGTAGATGCCAACCTCAAATACAAATTACCTTACGATATGCTCAACTATATTAGCGGTTTTATCGGTAACTAAGCCCTGCCTTCCTTACATCCCTGCCTTTTTTGTCGCACTATCATAAAACTAGTTTCAATCGATAAAAAACATTTTTATTTTACACCAATAAAGATTTTTATATTTTTATATTTTTATACTAGCCCAAATTGAGGAATTGTAATGGTATCGCCATTTTTTTCATATGTCGCAATAATTGCCGGATTTTCTACTTCATTCATAATATCCTCGGTATCATACACGTTTTTGTTATGGTCAATGTAATATACTATACCCATGATTTCTTTTGCATAAACTTCTACTTTTTTAAACGAATTATTATCATTATGGTCATTAGAGATTAAACCATGGGGTGTACCCTTAGTATGTGTTCCACAGAAGAGATTTCCTTCTTTACGTCTACGAGTACATTGTTCATTATTAGCCCGCATTGCATTACACCGATTGGTAACAGGAATTGCGTTCTTAATACGTTTTCTTTTTATAAAATCTTCCTTTTCTAAAACTAATCGAGAATATTCATAAACATATTCTAATAATTGGTTTGTTTTATCATGTTCATTAAAATTCAAATCTTTAATTTTTGAACATATGTTAGTTTTAATATCATTAACATATGTTTCAACTTTTGCATTCAAACGCTTCTCCATTTTACTATATAATATATTTTATTAAATATAATATTTATCAATTTTTCATCAATATTATAAAGTACTAACATATTTGTTAATATAAGTTGTAAATGTTAATAAAGTAGTATTCTCACTAGTTATACTTGTATTAGCCAACTCATAATAATGAGGTAATTCTGGAAAGAATGTATCACAGTCATATGCATGATCAATTTCAGTAATATAAATTTTATTAATATATTCAGGCATATCTAAAAATTGTTTATATATTACACTTCCTCCAATAATCCAAATATCATCATATACTACATTTTTATTATTGCAAATAATATCCGGTTTATCATGACGTGACTTAGGTGTTATTTTATATTCATTTTTATGATTAAGATAATCAAATAATTGTTTCATGCTTTTACATAAAATAGCACTTTTATCTATACAATCCAATGAACTAGATAATACAATATTATCCCTATGTGGTAGAGGTTTATTTAAACTTAAATATGTATTTTTACCCATAATAATAGCATTATCTCCTGCACCCTTAGTTAAATTTTTAAAATATGAAAGATCTTGTCTAAAATTCCATGGTATTTTATTATTTATACCAATTCCTCTATTACGGTCAATAGCAACTATAATATTAAACCGCATTTAATATTATACGACAAATAATTATGCTAACTTAAACGTTATCTGTAACAGACACATCTATTTTATCGTTTTTTTCAGTAGATTCATCTTTTTTAATGATCATATCAGGATCAGCATCATTAAACTGTAATCGTTTGTTTAAGTATGCCGAGTAAAACACATTAGTACTAGTATTAGTAATTGAATATGTTTCATTAATTTTCAATGCCATAAATAATATATTAGTAACCAACGCAGTAAGTGTTTTATTATCTAAATAATGTTTACCAATAACGGTAGTACTCAAACCAGCATTACAAATAAAAAATAACAATGCAATTTGTCCTGATCTTAAATAACGTTTATCCCACGTCAATAAGCCAACTTTATGCTCTTCTGGTAATTTTTCTAATGCTTCAGCAACTGCTTCATCGTCATTAGGTAATTCATCGTTAACATGTAAGTCAGTAATCATTTTATTCTCGCGTGTAATTTCAGCAAAATACATACATAAGAACATAGCAAATGTTGCAATATTCATACCAAATGCAGCATCATAATGAGTATTACCATTTCCAATATTTTCAAAAGTGTTACACACTCCATCTCCACATTTTTGTGGTACAAAGAGTATTAAAAATGAACCCATAACAACACGATACAATTCAAATATAAAAGAAGTATATACATTTACCTTTTGCATAAAATCCTGATCATTTAATTTGGCAGAAATTGTTGTACAACAGCCTGAACTATCAGGAGTAGAAACTTCTATAATTTCTTCATTTTTTGGTTTCTCATTTGATTCTACAATCATCGCATCAGCTTCGCCTGGATTCATTTTAATGAATATATATTATATATTTATTTAAGTTTAAGATTAACCATATATTGTAGACATTACAAATAAAATAATTTACTAAAGTACCATGAGTTATAACATAGAAATAATACTATGATGCCCAATAGTAGTATATACATGTACTAATGAATGGTATAAATAAGCCACAGGGTTTTTATCAAAACATAATGTTTTTGAAAAATAACCATAACCATACAAATATGCAACCAATAAAAATGTGCAAATTGTAATTATAGAATTTATTGAATATAAATTATTAGATTTCACTGATAAATAATGATAAAATTCACTACCTCCCTGATATACTACATTCCCTGCTAATAATCTATCTAAATAACCTAACCATACAATATGTGGTAGTGAATGATGAACAATAGAACTAATTGTTAATAATAAAAAAGAGTAAAAATATATTAAATTAGATTTAAAATACAGTCTAAAAGTATTGGTCAAAAATAGTAGAGATGTAATTGCGTTAGTATATAAAATCATATTTTTATATATAAACATATTTTTTCCTCAAATTTCATTAAAACATCTTGTGAATAGCTACAAATATTGCATTAGCAGTCATACATGTATTATGTATCATGGTTTTGATTAAATCTTTATCGGTTGATTTAACAAACGCTACCTGTAAAATCGAATCAGTATCATGTGGATGTATCTTTTTAAACCCACAAAATGATAATTTTGTAGCATCATCACCAACAAAATGTTTTTCGTATAAAATGTATTCTAAAACCTTTCCTATAGTATAGTCATGGTTTTCTAAAACGATATCATAACAATTATCTATTGTATTTTCACTAGTTTTAATAATCAAGTTATCTTTATCAATGACTGCAATAAGTTCGATTAACATATTTTGTAATGCTTCACAAGCCTTTTTAACAATAATTTCATTCGTATAAACACCTACACTTTGAATTACAAAATCAAAACTATCTGGTTTATAATGTCGATGAGCATCTAATAGATGAAAATTTTTCTTTTGTATATCTAATTCTGTATCAGTTGCTCCTTCGGAGCGTATTTTGTTCTCTGTTTCTTCCCATACACTATTTACCTTAACCATATCAACTGTATTACCATATGAACACGTAGAAACTACATTATACATATTATTTTCACCGGCAGTTTTAACAGAGAAGTCTGCTGAAAATTTTATTTTTTCACCAGGTATAGTATTTCCAATTTTAGGACGTAATCTTGCAAAATCAATGTACATATTTGTTTTATTAGAAGGAGGATATATTTTCTTAACTTCTTCTCGAGTCAAATAGTTATTATTTATCTTATTTTTTATGCGAAAGTCTTCAGTGGTAACAATATACATAGCATCTGTCTCATTTGTAATATCAACATCTAATACGTAATTACCTGGTAAAACATCTAGATCCTCCATATGAATTGGAATACAACTTAATCGATGTTTTAAAATTTCATTATGTAATCTAGATGTATTGGTATGAAATATACACGTACTTTCATCACTATCTTCCGGATCAATCGCTAAAGTGGGGATATCATTTAAAATCGCACGCCTAAGTGCATTTGCTAAACTATGATTTACACCTGATAATGTAAATCTTAGTTTATCTGCATCATGTGAAATATTAGAAATTGCTGGATCCATATTTGAAATATAACTATAAGTTTATATAATTTATATATATAATAACTAAATATCAATTTTTTAAAAGCAAATATATTACCTAGGCATTTGTTTTTCAAATTGTTTATACCATATATGTGAATGATATTCAACATAATTATATATACAATACCCTGTCGTAATGCTACTTAATATATATATATAGATAGAATTGTGATTGGTTCCATAATCTAATTATATATAATATGATTATTTTGTTATACCATTCGATTTACTAATATTGAAGAACATATGTATTTATAAATGTATTACGTTCTTCTATTGATAACAATCCAAGTATAAATCGTGTTTTTCTATATATATTAATATTTTTTTGAATAAATGATTCAATTATTTGCTCAATATTACAATCACTTATCGATGAATATAAAAAATGCCGTTTCCATATATCTTTATATGAAGGATTCATAATATTATTGTTTGAGGTATCATTACAAAATGATTTCAATTCAAATAATAATATCTGGTCATTATATTGAGTATGATACAAATTATCCAATATATCAATATCCACTCTATATCCTCTTATATCACGCATTAGTTCAGGTGATTGTAACTGGTATGTGTATGGAATAATACAAAATAATCGTAATTCGAGAGGCAGCTGATGGATATACCTAGTAAATTTATTCATATTTACATATATAATATAATAATCTTTATCTAATTGTAAAAATTACATAAAAAGTATTTATTTTCACTATATTTACTATATTTACTGTAAAAATAATAGTCCAATCATTACAAAGAAAAATAAAATAGGAAGTAGAACTAGAAGCCACGCAATATGTGATGCCCCTGAATTACAAATTAGGTTTAATACCCATGTCCAAAATAATATATAAATTAATTTAATAACAAATATCATAGTTATACTTGCAACATTAGATACATCACAATTATATGCACCTAAACAATAAACATTTGTATTATTCATATTCTGGTAATACATCACTGCTAATGTTATCACAGATACAACTAAATACAGGTGAGCCGGTCTACAAAGATTTCTTAATCCAACCATAGTTATATAATAATACACATAAAAAATTAAATTACAGTAGTATTTGTTTGAGCTTCATATTCAGGAGCATTTGAATAACCACCTCCTGTAACGGTTTTCGCTAAATCCAAAGAACCAACCATATTACCAAACGATGATATCGGGTTTTTTAAATTTAAATCGGTTCCCATTAATACCCCAGCACTACCTCCCTTCATGAGTATTTTTGATTTTTTGTAATTTTTTCTATTTTTTTGTGATTTTCTTTTACCACCACTCATATTTGGTAGTATACGCGTAGATATGATTTCTCTAGATGGATCTTTTAACGCATCCATAAGAGGTAACGCATTGCTGTTTCCACCAAAAAAAGGTTTATCGCATCCACACCCACCCTTAAGTTTTTTTCGGTTGGAACGCCCTGTTTTGTTTTTTTTCAATTTATATGTAATATTTTTACGTCGTAATTTGCGTAGATGTCTAGATTTATCTATTTTCATTTTTTGAGATCGAATACTTGGCATTTATATAATAAATATATATATTTATTCAATATCAACATGCGTAAGCATATGTCTTCTGCAACATACATTAGTTAACCCCAAATCATCTAAAATATTACCTTCAATCGTTTTGTCAGTATTTACTTTTGTTAAATATACAACGTTGTCAACTTTCGTTCCTTGGGCTAACTTTGTCTTACGGACTTCATTTTGATAAAAACGATATTTATCTGCTAACACCATACCACATGTGAAACACTTTATAGGAATAATCATTGTAACTATAATATATATAACTATAGTATATTTTATAAATCAATTTTATATAATTTCTTTTTATAAATAAAATACTAAAGTATATAAATGAGGAATATTATTATAATATTTTTAGTAATATGCAGTATTATTGGTTTAACAACAAACTCAATATTTGAAGGTGTAGAAAGTATATCTAAATTAAAGGCAAAACGAGCATTTGATCAAGCACAAGAGATGGGATATGAAACTGGATACTTTGAAACGGGCGCTCCTGCATCACAAATGACACAAGCGGAGTTAGACCATCTTGATTATGTTAAAAATATAGACAATTATGATGTAGAATATCACGAATCTGCAGAAGTACTTGCAAAAAAAGAAAAAAATGGATTACCCCCAGATGTATCATGGGTTTTTGATCCATCATTAAATAAAGTTATTGCGGTTAATCGTCCAGCAATACAAAATAATCCTACTTATTATGAACCAGGTATATTTAAGTTTGGTCCATCTAGTTATATACCAAATTACGTAGAAAGTATACTACTAAGTAATTCTAATGAATATTTAGTCGATAAATAATTATACTAATTGTATACCATTAGTTGTTTTTTTACGTCTGGTAACAACTTTTGAATTAGGATCATTGTGTAATTTTATATGACAACTTTCGCAAACATTTAATAAATTAGCCTTATGATTTTTATGAAACGAATCAATAAATCCTTTTTCATTTGCATCTTGTTGGTGCTGCAAATGATGAACCTCTTCACCTATATGTTCTTTACATAATTCACATATTCCTTTTATTTTTTTAGCGTTATATGTACTGTGTTTATTAGACAATATGCCTCGTGTATCTGGAAAATATTTGCTACGAATTGAATAAGCTAAATCTAAAAATTCAGTATCTAAATGTAATGACTTGCATACTTCTAATCCATATATACGTGGACCGGAACCATTTTTTAATTTACGATCATATACTAAACAATCTAATTTCCTATCATAGTTAACCTCCATGTGCATTGTAGTCAATCTTTCTAATTTACTAATTTCATCATAATCCACAATTTCATGAAAATGTGTTGCAAAAATATACGATGCCTGTTTTTCAGTCAGTTGTAATAATCCTGCTACAAATATGCTAAGTGCCGATTCACTTTCAGTACCAGAACACAATTCATCTCCTAGAATTAAACTATTATCATCGGCATGTTTTAATATTACTCGCAATTCGCTCATTTCTACAGCAAATGTTGATAAACCTTTAAAAATATTATCATTTCCTAATATTCTAGAAAAAATAGCAGTATATGGTTTATATATAAAACTACTACATGGAACATACATTCCGGTTTGTGCTAATATTAATGAAATACCAATTGACCGAATTAAGGATGTTTTACCTACAGCATTTGTTCCATATAATAAAATACCATCAGTAGATTGGTCTATATTGCCAATAGAAATATCATTCGGTACATATAATTCATTTTGCTGAATTTGTTCAATCAAACAATGTCGCATATCTTTTGCTATAAAATTTGCTTTATTTGAATTAATATCTATTACTGGTTTACAGTAATTATATTTGTTTGCATTATATGCTTTGCATTGAATTACATCTAATTTAGAAACATACGACGATATAGTCTGTAATGTACTAATATGAGAGTCTTCAAATTTAGATAAAACGGTCATATATGTATCTGCAATTAGTCGGTTTAATATAGATTTATAATACAATATTTCTTTGCATATTTCTGTAATTAATTCTGAAGATATTTCCATTGCAGAAGACGAAGCCTTAGATACTTTAATATCATCTATATTAAACACCTTTCCATCTGTTAAATCATAAATACGTTGAATACCTTTAGTTGCTCTAATATTTTTCAATAATGTAGACCTTTTAATTGTAATTTGTAAACTCAATCCAGATTTTTCAGTTTCATGAATTTTTACATATTCAATATTATCATCATATTTATTGTTTAACAATTCATTCAATATCTTATGTATTTGTGTAAACTGCATAGACGCAGTATTATATATATGTATTGATTCATCTAATTCAGCTGAAATACCAGGTTTAATTATATTAACTGGAAATGTATTCATTGAATTAATTAATTTACATTGATCAATATGTAAGTACTCATCTAAAAATGTATGAACTGAACTAATTATGCTATTAATATGCGAACAATATTTATCATCATCAACATCATTAGAAAACTCACTACATAAATATTTTACTAATTTATCATTCTCATATAAACATGTATTTACCTGTTGTATATTATCCAAACTAGTATATAATAATGATAGTGAACTAGGATATATAGTTTTTAAAATCAACTGCCTTGATACTTTATCAATATCTCGTAATTTACCCATTTGTTTACGTACAAGGGTTATAATGTCGTGATTCGAATCTGTTAACATATTTTCAATCATATCATATTCAAGTTGTAACCAAGATTCATCAAATGTTGGATTCATAATTTGTCGCTGAAATAGACGTTTGCCCATAGGTGAGCAGCAATTATTTAACATAGTCATTACTGATGATAACTTTCCCATCTTCCTACTATCAATTGAAAGATCACTTATAATATTTAATTGATGCAAAGTATGATTAGCTAATACTACACGATTTGATGCATTGTTAAACTCAGGGATATTTATATTTTTAATTAAATTATTGTTATGTTCTTGAATAAAATTTAATAAATAACAAAATGACTGCGTTGCAATAATATATTCGTTAAATTCACTACAAATATCATATGTATCTTCCTTGTAAAATGCTGTGATTAACTCTTTTATATATTTTTGTTGAGTGCAATATTTAACCTTTTTATTATTAGAATCCCGGTTATCGATAAAATGTATTTGTTGTGTTTGTAAACCAATATACTGTGATATAGTTTCTAATTCTACTTTATCAAATGGAGATATTATAATAATTTCACTAGGTCGATGTGTAGATATATATCTATCTAACTCATCAAATGTAGTAACATTCATATAAAAAGAGGTTTGGTGTTGAAACATAGATGCTTTGCCTGTAAAAATATCAATAACTGATACTCCATAAACTAATATTTCATTATTATTATATTGAAATTGTTTGGTCGTATATGGTTTATATACATCAAACCAGATTGACATAATATTATTAGATATTTGTATATTACTATCAGTATCACATGATACATATGTACCTGGAGAATATACCTTATCTAAGACACGTGTAATTGTTTTATCTTCCTTTACCTGTATAAATACTGGAACACTATAACCTCCTTCTACTAATTTTGTTATATATTTATCTAATGTAAAATCTCGAAATCCAGCCATTACAATATTTTCATTATCTTCATATGGTTGAGCTTTTACTGATATATTCAACTGACATATGTTTGCAAGATCAACTATACTACTTCTAGATATTTCTTCATTCTCTTTATTTTTTGTTCCATAAACTTCAAAAAACGCACCTACCTGCATTAATACAACAGTGTTCTCTCCATATATATGTTTATAATCCGCAGTATACTTAAAATACTCATTATATATTGACATGTAAAATATATAATATATACTAGAATTTGTTTATGTCATTATGGTAATACTATAATTGGTAAAATTGATTTTTACAAATTATTTTATTTGTAAATTATATTTTGTCACTAACTAACAATAACATAATTATGTATTATCTAAATTCTAACGTTACTCCACCTGTAATTGAAGATGATTATGGGTATTTTTGTGACCCATCAACTGATGATAATAACAATAATTTTCCCACAACCAATCTACAAAAAAATATTACTAAAAAAAGAAGTATAACCAAAATAAATAGTATAAATTCTAAACCAGATATGTCTGCATTTAATGAGAAATACGAAGGATATAAAAATGTGCTAATATATAGTACAATAATAGTAGGTACCTTTGTTATTACCAATTTATTAGTTGCATATAATATTATCTAATTATCTGTTTCATGGATAAAATTGTATAATAAATTATCGGGATTATGATTTTGTATTTCACCACACATAAGCTTTGTTGTTTCATACATTTTACGTAATACATCATTGGGTGTGTTAGCACCAACTCGAATAAAACCTTGCTTAATTAAATATTTACGCATTTCATAAAGAGGAACTTGTTTTAATTGATGGGTTTTGTTTATTATATTATTACGAATCGTTCTATTCGAAACTAAAACAGATATTTTTGGCATAATTTTTGAACGACCAATTTTATATGTACGTCTTATAACCTTTTTTCTTTTCATTTTACGTTTTTTCAACTTATTTTTTAATTTATTATCTATTTTTTGATTAACTGCAAATGATTCCAATGTATTATTAACATATGGTAATTTTGTAGTTGGATTATTTATAAAGGATTTATTTGTTATATCTGGTATAACAGATGTATCATTTAAATTAATAGATGATGCAGTATTATTATATAAACCACCCGGATTAGAATCACATGTGTCTGGAATATTCTTACGGGTTTGATTCATAAAATTTCTATATGTAGGTAATTCTCCATTTTTTAAACATCCATATTTTGGTGCGGGTAATGTTGATCTATTTATATTAATACTGTTTTCAACCTTATTACTCGGCATTATGTTATTAGTCACATTACTAATATTATTAGGTAAATTTGTTGTAATATTTGGTGTTGTATTATTAGAACCATAATTTTTTAAAGTATGATTATGAGAAACCGTTTGTTTTGGACGTGTACTTTCTAAATTTTTAAAAAACTCAGTAGCTTCAGTAAAAGTATTACGTGATACACGATTATCATTATCTATATTATCAGCATTTGGTTTATTACCAAATTTAGTATTATAATTAGTTTCTTGATGTTTACGTATCATATTCAAAATAGAACGTTTTTTTAACGTCTGGTTTTTAATTGGTTTATTTTTAATTTTTAAACGTATTTTCGATTCAGGATCTTTAGGAGCTTTCCTTTTTTTAGTAATATTATTATCTGAAAAGCTAAATAAATTTGGATCAATATTTAATACTTTTTTATTACTCATATATTTTCACCAACTTATTATAACATCTCGAAAAGAATATGATAAAAAAAACTTATCATATTCCTAAATGAAATATAGAACACATTAGAAAATTGATAAAATATTGTAAGAAAATTCAGTGTATATATATAACCAATTGTGCCTAATACAATGGAATCTCTTAAAAAAACTGCAAAACGCAAGTTGAATATTCGCAAAACACCTGTTGAAAAATCATGTAGCGAAACAATTAAAGAGGTAATTGCAGAAGAAACCAATATACAAGACAAAATAAAACAAATATTGACTGATGTAACACCTGGTGAACAAAAAATACTTGGACATCTGGGTGAATATATTGAAGAACCATATCAAATAATCGAATCGTATTTTGAAGGTAAGCATTTAGATCGATTAGTACGTCATCAAATAGAATCGTATAATCATTTTGTTAATTTTCAAATTCAACGAACAATAGACATGTTTAATTCTGTAACCATACACTCTGAAAATGATTATATTCCAGAAAAAAAATTATACATGCTTGAATGTAACGTTAAATTTAATAATTTCAAACTATATCCACCGCAAATTCATGAAAATAATGGTGCAACAAAGATGATGTTACCACAGGAGGCGAAATTAAGAAACTTTACATACGCTTCAACGATGACAGTTGATATTGACATTGAATATGTTATACGTAATACAGAAGCAATGGATGCACCTCGTATTATTAATACAACATTACCTAAGATTAATATCGGTAAAATGCCAATTATGTTAAAGTCTTCGATCTGTGTATTAAATCAAAACAACAACTTTACTAACCACAAACTAACCGGTGAATGCAAAATGGATAGTGGTGGTTATTTTATAATAAAAGGTTCAGAAAAAACAGTACTGGGTCAGGAACGCGCTGCCGAAAATAGAATATATTGTTTCGATGGAAAAAATTCAACTAAATGGGACTGGACTGCAGAAATAAAATCTGTACCAGACTTTAAATGTATTTCTCCCAAATTAGTTGAAATGATGATTTCATCAAAAAATAATGGTTTTGGAAATGGTATTTATGTAAGTATACCTAGAATTAAGCAGCCAATTGAATTATTTATATTATTTCGAGCACTTGGTGTAATTACTGATAAGGATATTTGTAAACACATCTTATTAGATATTGATAATGAAGAAAATACAGAAATAATGAATCGATTACAGGCATCTATTATTGATGCAAATCAATGTCTTACCAATGATGAAGCAATTAATCATATTACTACTTATGCGTCATATACACCTATTAATATGGATAAGGAGACTGGAGCAATGAAAAAGAGGGATTTTACTATAGATGTATTAGATAACGATTTATTCCCTCATTGTAAAACCAGATCACAAAAAATATATTTACTAGGTTACATGGTAACAAAATTAATTTCTACTAGTTTAGGATGGCTACCCCGAGATGATAGAGATTCTTATGTAAATAAACGTATTGAACTTACCGGTACGTTATTAAACAATCTCTTTCGTAATTATTTCAATAAATTAGTCAAAGAAATGCAAAAACAGGTTGTACGTGAAATCAATACAGGTTCGTGGCGTTCGATAGAAGATTACGGTAATATAATTAACATGACAAATATTTATAAAATTATGAAATCGACTACTATTGAAAATGGTATTAATAGAGCATTATCAACTGGCGACTTTAGTATTAAACAATCTAATAGTAGCAAAGTTGGTGTAGCACAGGTTTTAAATAGACTAACATATGTATCTAGTTTAAGTCATCTACGTCGTATTAATACCCCTC
>Ga0222719_10002400_pt1 | contig 17136 bp, 16 predicted proteins | sample C33_34DmetaG_FD_165039 | JGI IMG/M metagenome (GOLD analysis project Ga0222719, IMG submission 165039) | Estuarine water microbial communities from San Francisco Bay, California, United States - C33_34D | ecosystem: Environmental > Aquatic > Marine > Unclassified | place: USA: California... | reverse complement strand
CTATTCCAGAATGATCTCCAGTTGCAGACAGTATTGTTGTAACAGAAGGTACAAGATTTTCTTTAGAATCTCGATAATATCGAACATCATTTTTTTCAACACGTTCAAGTGCCGGATATTCAAATAATTTATTGATCATTCTGAATTAATTGATTGATGAGCCACCATCTACAGAAATAACTTGCCCTGTTATATAGGAGGCTCTATCTGAAAGAAGGAATGACACGAGTTCACCAATTTCTTCTGGTTCACCAATCCGTCGCAATAGAGATGATTTTTCAAGCATCTCTTTTGCTTTTGGCTCAGCCTCAAAATATTGCATTACACCAGGAGTGTTAATTGTTCCTGGCGAAACAGCGTTTACTCTAATTCCATTTCTAGCAACTTCCTTGGCAACAGATTGAGTAAGATTATTTACAGCTGCTTTGCTAGCTGCATATATGGAATTAAAAGCATAACCTCTGATAGCTGAATTAGAAGAAATATTAACTATGGACGCAGGAATTGATTGCTCCTTTAAGGACATAATCTCAACTTGTAGACATTTCCACAACGATGTGAAAGTTAAATCAAGTGTTGTTTGAACATCCTCAAGTGAATAATTTTCAACTGGCCCTAAGCCTTTTGATGCGGCCGCATTATTACAAATACAATCTAGTTTATTAAATGTAGATATGGTTGCTTCAATCATTGATTGGATAGCATTGGTATCAGTTAAATCTGCCTCAAAACATGCTGTAGAATTTGGAAAAAGTGAATTTATTTCACCGGTTACCTTCTCAGCTGATTGTTTATTTAAATCTACAATCATGACTTTTGATCCATGAGAAGCTAAAGTTTTAGCAATGCCCTCTCCAATACCTTGACCGGCTCCTGTGACTAAAGATACTTTGTTTTCTAAATCCAATTCAAGCTCCTTTTAAATGGCTGATTAAAAATTTTAAAATATAATTATAGGTTGGTATTCTGTTGGTTTCATTAAGTGTTTCATGCCTTGCTCCATCAACGAGATAAAGTTCTGATTTACATTCATTCTCTATCAAGCATTGGTGTAATTTCCTAGTCCCTTTTCCCATTGCGCCCACAGGATCATGAGTGCCAGAGAAAACTAAAATGGGAATATTTTTTTTAATGAATGACAAATTTTTTTGATCAAAAACTAATTTGATGCCCTCGATAAGATCAGACCATAGCTGATTAGTAACAACAAAACCGCATAAAGGATCGTTTGTATAATCCTCTACTCTTTCTGCATCTTGAGATAACCAGTCATTGGGAGTGATAGTATTTTTGAATTTACTGTTAAAACCCCCAAAAATTATCTTATGCAACACAGTACTATAACCATTCTTACCAAGTCTAAACATTTCTATTTTAAGCAATAGATTCTGAATAAAAGTCTCAGAAGAATTAGGATAACTTGACCCAGATAGCATTGCGGCATCAAAAATATTTTTTTGCTGCAGTGCTGATAAGCCTATCCAGGAACCCATGCTATGTCCTATAAGAATTTTTGGCATATTTGGAAATCTCTTATTTGTATCGAGATGTATAGCAAGTAAATCATTTACAACTAAATTCCATCCATTCTCTTGATCAAAAAAACCAATTTCATTGTTCAATATTCTCTCACCATGTCCGCGATGATCATGAATGACAACATGGAAACCGTTTAAATTCAAAAAATTTATAAACTCTTTGTATCTACCTTTGTGCTCAGCCATGCCATGAGAGATTTGAATTAAGCCAAGCATTGAATCTGTTCTTGATTGATGAAACTCATAAAACAAGTTTGAGTTGGGATTTGTATCTAATGCTATTTTTTCCATATGACTATAAAATAACATGTATTGGGGTAAAGACATGCAAGATATATATATTTCTGGAACAGGCATTTGGACGCCACCACACAAAGTCTCAAATCAAGAACTTGTTGAGTCTTTCAACAGTTATGTTGAACTTTATAATGCTGAGAATGCAGAGGAAATTGAATCTGGCTCTTTAAAGGCGCTAGAACCTTCTTCATCAGAGTTTATTGTTAAAGCCTCAGGAATACAGAATAGATACGTAATAGAAAAAGAATCCTTGCTTGATCCAAAACGCATGAAACCAATGATTGGGGCAAGAGATGATGACTCTTTGTCAATTTGCGCTGAAATTAGTGTAATTGCAGCAAAACAGGCACTTGAAAATGCAAAATTATCTCCCTCCGATATAGATGCAGTGATAGTTTCTACTGCAAATCTTCAAAGAGCTTATCCTGCTATTGCTATTGAAGTTCAAAACGAATTAGGTATTGAAGGTTATGCTTATGACATGATGGTGGGTTGTTCTTCTACCACTTTTGGAATCAGTAATGCATATTCGGATATAGCCTCAGGTAAAGCATCAAAAATATTAGTCATAAACCCTGAAATCACTACTGCGCACAATAATTATAAAAATAGAGATAGCCATTTTATCTTTGGTGATGTTTGCACAGCTGCGGTTATTGAAAAAGATTCTCAGTCACCAAATAAATTCAAAATATTGAATGCAAAATTGAAAACTCATTTTTCTAATAATATAAGAAATAATTTTGGTTTTATGAACTCTATTGAAGACAAAAGTTATACAGATCAAGAACTGCTGTTTGTCCAAAATGGTCGGAGCGTTTTTAAGGAAGTAATGCCAATGGTTATAGCTCTAATAAGTGAGCATCTTGAAGAAAATAATCTATTGCCTAATGAGGTTGAGCAATATTGGCTACACCAAGCAAATATAAATATGAACACCTATGTTGTAAAAAAACTTCTAGGTGATGACTTTCCTCCAGAGAGAGCTCCAAACGTTCTTGATGAATATGCAAATACTGGCTCTGCAGGATCACTAATTTCATTTCATAAATATAATTATTTAAAACCAGGACAAAAAGGAATAATCTGCTCATTTGGTGCTGGGTATTCTATCTGCTCAATTCTAGTAGAAAAAGCATAAAGACATGAAATATATCTTACCGATACTGGTCATTCTGACCTCGGTAATAGGATCTCTAGCGAATATATATATTAACTCAGATGACTGGTATAGCAGTCTAATTAAGAGCTCGCTTAATCCTCCTAGTTTTGTTTTTGGGATTGTGTGGCCAATACTATATGTATTAATGGGGATTATTGCATATAAGCTAGCGCATAAAATAGCACCTATCTTTATTATGCAATTAGCTTTAAATGCGGCATGGTCATGGCTTTTCTTTTATTTTCATGCCCCATTCATTGCTCTTTTAGACATTGGTTTGTTGATTTATTTAAATCAAAGAATATTAATGATAATTAAAAAAGAATCAGGTGTACTATACTTTCTTTATCTTCCTTATATTTTATGGCTTTTATTTGCAGCATTTTTAAATGCTTCAATTGTTTTTCTGAATTAAAAAATACCTATTACAAGACCGGTCATACAAGAGGCAAGTGTAGCTCCAATCAATGCCTTGATTGATACTTTAATTAAGTCATTCTTTCTTTCTGGTGCCATTGCGCTAATTCCTGAGACCAGAATCCCAACTGAAGAGAAATTAGCAAAACCACACAATGCATATAGAGTAATAAGCTTTGACCTTTCTGATAAGGCATCAGACTCTATATTTGCAAGTGCGCCATAAGCAACAAATTCATTGAGAGCTGTCTTAAGACCTAGTAACTCGGCTGATGTTAGTGCCTCTGAGAGAGGAACACCCATTAACCACACAATTGGAAAGAAAATAAAGCCCAGTATTAACTGCAAAGAGAGATCAGAGATGCCAATCCAGCCACCAAGAATACCAAGCAAAGAGTTTAGTAATGATACAAGTGCTATAAATGCGATCAAAATCGCACCAACATTCAAACAAATATCCAAGCCATCTCTTGTGCCCCTGGTAATGGCATCCATTGAGCTATCGTAAACTTTGGGGACAGAGCTACCATCAAAATTAGTAACTTCTGATGATGGGATCATGATATTTGCATACATGATTGCAGCAGGAATGGATAAAATTGAAGCGGAGACGAGATGTTGAATTAAATTAATATCAGGAAATTGAGGAAGCAACATTGAAACTAATGCAATCATAATAGAGCCTGAGACAGTCGACATACCTGCAGTCATTAGAATCAATAATTCTTTTTCACTCATTCTCGATAGATATGGCCTTACCAACAAAGGAGCCTCAACCTGGCCCATAATAATATTAGCAGTTGCGCCCAATCCAATTGGACCACCAATATTAAAAAGTTTTTCAAAAATTTTTGAAATTGCTCTAATAATCAATGGCAAGATATTCCAAAACCATAGCAAAGCAGAAAGACTTGAAATCACAATAATTAAAGGCAGGATTTGAAAAGCAAAAATCATTGAATTACCTGCATCAGATCTTTCAAAAGGAGATGTTGAGGTATTGCTTAAGTAACCGAAAACAAACTCCGCACCTTCTTGAGTGGCGGCTTGTAAAGCAGTAACACCCTCTGAAAGATAGGCAAATATTTGGACTATGAAGGGTATTTTTAATAGCGCAAAAGCTAAGATAATTTGCAAAACTATGGCAGCAAAAATGTGCCTATAGTTAATCAAGGATCTATTTTGTGAAAAAGGAATGGCAATACAAACAAGCCCGATAAAGCCAATAAGAATATGAAATAGCGAGGTAATTGTCATGGCCTAGTATAACTTAATTGCTCTTAGTCTTTCTTCTAAAAAATCATGCGCACTGATAGATTCAGGAGAATTATCCACTATAGAAGAAAGCTCAATTTCAGGTGAGGGATGAAGAAAGAAAGGCATGCTATATCTAGATTTAGAAGAGCCCGCGTTATAGTCTACAACCCTGTGACTAGTACTTTTGAGCTGGGAGCGGGTAACCAATTGCATCATATCTCCAATATTGCATACGATGGATTTACTTTTTGCAGAAATTGGAATCCATTGACCCTCTGGGTTTTGAACTTCCAAGCCAGACTCCTCAGCCCCAACCAGTAAAGTTATTAAATTTATATCTTCATGTGCTCGCGCACGTAAAACATTTGATGAATCATCAACAGGAGGATAATGAATCAGGCGCAATATAGAATTTCCTTTTGTTACCCAGGAATCAAAAAAAGAAGGTTCCTTGTTAAGTATTATCGCTATTGCACTTAGCACTTTCATTCCAAGTAGGTTCAATTGGTTGAACAATATATCAAACTGATTATTAAAATCTGAAATTTCTGAAACTGTAATATTTTTAAATATTCTTGGATCATATGTTTCGTTGACCAATGGACCGTGATGCCAAAACTCTTTAAGATCAGGTGTTTTCTCTCCAACGGCAGTTTCTTTGCCAAATGGGGTATAGCCTCTAGCACCAGCTTTATCTGGATGGGCATATGTATTTTTAATGGCTTCGGGAAGTGAAAAAAATTTCTGACTACATTTATAACTTGACTGAAGAATTTCATCAGATATTCCATGATCGGTAATAGTAAAAAAACCATGGGTGGTTAATGCTAATTTTAACGCAGCAATGGACTGAGTATCCCTGTTCTGGATATCAGACATAGAAAAAGCAGGAATAGCATTAAATGACATAGTTCATTTTAACAAAAAAAGGGCGGAAACCGCCCTTTTTTATGGTTTGTTTTTTAAGTGAAATTACTAGAATTGATATTTAAATCCTAAGTTCATCTGCCATACTGACTGCCCGTCACTATTGAAGACTGTTAAATTATCATCAGGATCTACGCCGCTGATAATATATCTACCCTGATCATCAACACCAGTGGCACCGCCAAGCATAATTTGCTTGCTACTATTTCCACTGTATTCAGTTACACGACCTTTATCTTCATTGAAGTAATTCATAATATTCAAGAAATCAAAATAAATAATGAACTTATGATCATTGTATACTTTAAAGTCTTGAGTAATTCTTAGATCAAGCCTTGAATATTTAGGGCCTTCAAATGCATTTCTTGGAGCGTAAGTACCTTTATAATTTGCAAGACCTGTTCTGTTAATATGCTCCATAACACTAGTTGCAACAGCTGGAGAGGTGAAAACTACATTAGGATCACTAGCTCCTGTTGGAATGTATGGCAAACTATTATCTGAGTAAAAGTTTGGACTTCCACCTACTGAATTATACCCAACCTCATCGTAAACTACGCTGAATCTTTCTCCGCTCTTTCTAACATATACCAAAGAGAACCTAGTATCATTTTCACCTAGAAGCTGCGTTGTATAATCTAGAGAAAATATTTGCTTACTATCAATCATAAAGTTACTGGGTCGCGCATGAAGATTCTCACCGTCGTATCTTTGAGTATTACCATACACACCTTCAGCTTGAGCTGATGTCAGAGGATAAACATCTTGCGCATCTACTGAACTAAAAGCATACATAGCTTTTACAGGTCCAAAAGCTTTAGCTAGTGTGAAAGTAAATGCCTCTGATGAACCTTGGCTTGAATTAGTAAGCCAGTAATCAGGTGAGTCGCTATTATAGACAGGCCTGCCATCTGCAAGAGTTCTTCCTGCTGAGACTAACTGGAGATCTTTATAAAAAACCCCTTCTTCAACTCTATCTCTATTAATCTCTAGTGTAACCTCAGTTCCATCAGCTGTGATTAAATCAAGTGCAATGTTAGACCTCCATGATGACGGAGCCTCAAAGTTAGGATCTGTTCCTTGAGCATCTCCAAAGTAAGCTCCTCTAACTTGGTAATCTGAACATGGGCCGACCCACCAGAAATCAGCATCACAGCCTGTGGAAACATTTGGCATATTTCCAATGGCAGTTGCAAAACTTGATACACCAGATTCAGGACATCCGCTTGCTCTTGATTCACCTCTGTCAACACAGTAGTTACCACGATTATAATCAGTGGCTCCGCCAGATCTTGAGTACTGGTTACCATACCAAACATTCGGAATTCTTCCTAAAAATAGCCCGTAACCCCCTCTTAGAGTTGAATCAATCACATCAACACCAACAGTGCTCAAAAAGCCAAAGAGTTGGGGCTGCATATTAAATGTAAATGACGTTCTAGGCTGAATTTTGTCGTAATCGAACCTTGCATTATTCGGAACACCATTCCTAGCTAGAAAGTTAGGATTAAGTCGAGCTGATGTTGGTGTTTTGGCATTATCATATCTAAGACCGTACTGAATAGTGAGGTTATCATTTACATTCCATCGATCTTGAATGTATAAAGTTGTCTTTTCGAGATCGAAGGCTGCAGCAGCATCTGATACATTGGCGTTGCCACTAATAGGGGTGTGGAATCTTAAGTAATTCCACTCACCTGCTTCGAATGCATCTATCGAGTCAAAGTGAACCTCACCATTGTATCTTGCGATAAACAAGTTATAGATGCTTGATTCCTCTTGCTCATAACCAGCTGTAATCAAATGATCACCCAAATCATAATCAACCTTAAAAGATAAGAAGTCTGAATTAATATTGATTAGATTAGCGCCACGATATCTATCGCCGCCGAGGTATACTCTGTCACCACCAACTTGGATGCGTGATTCAGGAAAATGAGGGGCGCCAACAGATGCATCATCCTCATACATGTCATACGTAGAATACTTAAATTTAGTTCTTAATCTATCATTCCAGTCACTAAATAATGTAATTGACTCTCTTTCAATCTCTGGAGGCTTTGTGTAATAGTTATTACTAAAAACTGTATTGCCACCATTATATTTTCTTGGGAACACATCCTCAGATCGTGATCTGTTGTATACAGCCCTATGATTATCATTAATGTAATAATCAAGTTTTATTACATATTCTTCATGAGTCTCTGGAAATGAAACATTGTTTATTTCACCAGTTTCATAACCATAGTTGTTTAATGCAATCGATTTAATTCTATCTGCCATAGCAGATGTTAGTGTTTCTGCTTTGTTAGGAGCATTGCTATCCAATGTTCCAAAAAGTACTGGTGAAGATGCTTCTAGCTCCTCATAACCAACAAAGAAAAACAGTTTATCTTTAATTATTGGTCCAGAAAATGTAAAACTATCAATATCTTCTGAAAACGTTGAGAATTTAGACCCATTAAATTTACCGAGATTATCTTGATCCCTGCTTGTTGTGTAATAGCTTCCATGAAATTCATTAGTCCCGGATTTTGTTACAACAGCGATTGAGCCGCCTGTAGCATTTCCTCTTGAAACATCATAGGGGGTTACATCAACTGATATTTGATCAACGAAATCTAAGCTGATTGGATTTCTCATGCTTCCAAAACCATTAGCATTAAGGCCAAATGGGTCATTGAAGCTAACCCCATCAATGGAGAAATCATTAAATCTATTATTTTGACCCATAACTGAGATCTCAGCATTTCTTGATGAAGCTGAGTTAATTGAAACCCTAGGATCAAATTTAGCAAAGTCAGCAATTGACCTATTAACAGTAGGGACTCCATCCATGGCTGTTCTGTCAAGGAAGGTACCGGTTCCAACCTTGATGCGAGCAACTCCCCTTGATGCTGTTACAACAACTTCCTCAAGATCTGTACTATTTGATAACAAATCAACTTTTAAATTAGTTGTATCATTAAGGATTAATATTATTCCATCAACTGACTCTGATCTATAACCTGGAGCTGACACCGACACAGTGTAAGGCCCTCCAATTGGCAAGAAAGATGCAGAAAAGTTACCCTCAGCATCTGCTGTGATATTTTTTGTTGCTCCAGTTGAAGTATTTTTGATAACAACAGTTGCTGATCCTACATTAACATCACCTCTAATTGAGGAGGTCGTGCTAACTTCGGTAAATGCAGGAACTGTAAATAAGAGTGAAAAAACAAGTAGATTGCGCAATTTATTCATAATTTTCCCTAAGATAAGTAAAAAAAAAGATACTAGAATTCTATACGCATTTTTGTACTTTGAAAAGCAACAATTAGGTAAACTTTTTACACATCAATATTACTTCTAAATTATGATGTTTTTAAATGTCTATGGATTTAAATTTTGTATAATCCTGCAGAACTTCGGGAACTGCAATAGAGCCTTTTTGATCAAAATAATTTTCTACAATTGCAATTAAGGCCCTTCCAGCTGCAAGGGCTGATCCATTTAGGGTATGAACGTATTTTGAAACTCCATCTTCCTTAAATCTAATCTTGGCCCTTCTGGATTGAAAGTCAGTGCAATTAGAGCAAGATGAGATTTCTCTGTAGGTCTCTTGGCTTGGAATCCAGACTTCAAGATCATAAGTTTTGGCAGCTGAAAAACCCAGATCTCCAGAACATAGTTCAACTACTTGGTAAGGCAAGTTTAGCTCTTTAAGTATTGTTTCAGCATCAGAAGTTAGATTTTCTAATGCTTCAAATGATTTATCAGGATGACATATTTGTACCAATTCAACCTTTTCAAATTGATGCTGCCGTATTAACCCTTTGGTATCCTTGCCGTAACTGCCCGCCTCGGATCTGAAACAGCTTGTATGAGCTGTGAGTTTTTGCGGCAATTGATTTAAATTAAGAATCTTATCTCTATAAAGATTTGTTAAGGGCACTTCAGCGGTTGGAATGAGGAAGTAATCATCTGTTAGCTGAAATAAATCATCAGAAAATTTTGGAAGTTGGCCTGTTGCTGTTAAAGATTCTGTATTAGCAATCATGGGTAAATAATATTCTGTATAACCATTTTCAGCAGCTTTATCCAACATAAAAGCAATTAGGGCTCGCTGTAATTTTGCAATTTCACCCCTAAGAACTGCAAAGCGAGAACCGGCCAATAGGTTTGCAGACTCAGTATCAATCATTGATGTGATTTCGAGATGATCTTTCCCCTTTAAAATAGCTGGTTCGCCATGCTCTCTTATCTTTTTGTTGCTTCCTTCATCCGCCCCAGGTGGTACAGAATCATCGGGAAGATTGGGAACATCTAGTAAAAACTCTTTTAAAGATGATTGAATCTCATTTAGTTTGTTAGAACAGGTATCGAGATCAATTTTTATAGACTCAATATTTTTGCTGAGCGCTGTATCATCTTTGCCCTCTTTTTTAAGAAGTCCGTATTCTTTTGAAAGTGTGTTTCTTTTTGCTTGTAGGTCCTCAGTTTCGGTTTGATATTTTTTTCGCTGAGCTTCTAGGTTTGCAAATAAATCTTCATCAAAACTATAATTTCTTAATTTCAATCTTTTGGAAATATCTTTTGAATTAGCTTTTATTAAATTTGTATCAATCATGGGTTTAGGTAGTTTTAAATAATGAGTAAGCTATAAAGGTTCCTATTAAACAGGAGCTAATTGATGCTACAACATAGATTAGCGCATTTAGCACCTTGCCATTATAAAGCATTTCAATTGTTTGCTGCGAGAAAGCTGACATCGTTGTGAAAGATCCCAGAAATCCGATGATTAGAAAAAAATAAATATTAGACTTTAAATCTACAATCTGAGCCATGGCAATGCCCATGCAAAAACATCCAAGAAAGTTAACCAGCATTATTCCGCCTGGCATCATAAAAAAGTAAGAATGTTTCATTAAATCATTCATGAGATATCTTAGCGGGGCACCCATGGCTCCCCCAAGAGCTAAGAGAATAAATTTAGTCATAATAGAGTAAGCTCAATTCCATGCTCAACCCCTAAAGAGTCCTGGTAGCGTATGAGTTTTAGTTTATTGCCAATGAATGAAAAACTAACAACATTAAGTCCGTTGTTTTCAAAAACTTGAATTGTAGAGTCATTAATAATGTCAACTGAATAAGTTTCTGAGTCTTGGTCAACACCTTCAAGTAAAAGATCAAGAAAAAAGTTATCAAGATCCTTTATATCAATAACGTTTTTTTGATCCAAAAAAATATCATGAATTTCAATTGTGTCTTCTCTAATTCTGTAATTTTCTTCAAATGGTGTTAGAACCTGAATTGAAATATCCTCATTGGTAAAAAAAATATTCCCGGTAGAGCTATCAATTTTTATATCAGATTCATTTAAAGATCTCTCAACAAATGAGTAATTTTTTTTTAATTCAATATTTAAAAGAGAGGTTGAGATTGTTGACGCATCGATAAATACTGCGAACAAAAATACAAATGGGAGGAACGATTTAGCAGTCATTGCTGTTTTGGAACTAATACTTCCCTGCTTCCATTGCTGCCCATTTCAGAAACCAGTCCCGCCATCTCCATGGCTTCAATAATTCTAGCAGCTCGATTGTAGCCAATTCTAAGTTTTCTTTGGACTGCAGATATGGATGCTCTTCTTGACTCTATAACAAATGCAACTGCCTCATCGTAGAGCTCATCATTTTCATCAGATGAATCTGAATTATCCATGTCAGACCATCCCGGAATGGGCCCAGTCTCTTGGAGTTCTGATGTAATCTCATCCAAATAATTTGGTTCAGATTTTTGTTTCCAGCTGTCTACAACTCTATGAACTTCATCATCTCCAACAAATGCACCATGGACTCTCTCTGGGACCCCTTGACCTGCAGGCATATACAACATATCACCTGCACCCAATAATTGTTCTGCACCTCCTTGATCAAGAATTGTCCGTGAATCAATTTTTGAAGATACTTGAAATGCAATTCTTGATGGTACATTGGCTTTTATAAGCCCAGTAATTACATCAACCGATGGTCGCTGTGTTGCTAAGATCAAATGTATTCCAGCTGCTCTTGCTTTTTGAGCTATCCGTGCGATCAAATGCTCAACCTTTTTTCCAACAATCATAATCATATCTGCAAATTCGTCGACAACGACAACAATTGAAGGGAGCTCTTCAAGGGGGATCTCTTCATCCTCCTGAAATGGATCCATTAACGGAGTTCCAGCTGCGTTAGCTTCGGCTACCTTTTGATTAAAAGCAGCCAAACCCCTAACCCCCATTTCTGACATTAATTTATATCTTCTGTCCATTTCGGCAACACACCACCTAAGCCCATTGGATGCATCTGTCATATCAGTAATTACGGGAGTAAGAAGATGCGGGATGCCCTCGTAAACTGAAAGCTCAAGTATTTTAGGATCAATCATAATTAATCGAACAGCTTCAGGATCTGATTTAAATAATAAGCTCAGTAACATAGCATTCAAACCAACAGATTTTCCTGAGCCAGTTGTCCCTGCAACTAATAAGTGCGGCATTTTTGCAAGATCAACTACAATTGGTTTACCAGCAATATCATGTCCTAATGCCATAGATAAGGGTGAGGCAGAGTTATGAAATGTATCAGAGGATAATATCTCAGTTAAACGCACCATCTTTCTATTTGTATTTGGTATCTCAATACCAACAACTGATTTTCCAGGAATGACCTCAACGACCCTAACGCTCATGACCGCAAGAGATCTAGCAATATCTTGAGCAATATTTGTAATTTTACTTGCTTTGGTACCTGGAGCAGGTTGTATTTCAAATCTAGTTACCACTGGTCCAGGAATAACCGAAACAACCTTTGCCTCAACTCCAAATTCTTGCAATTTAATCTCAAGCCTGTCAGCCACTTCATCGAGTTGTTCTTTGGTAAGGGATGAGCCATCATCTAGCACCCTATCTAAAAGATCGGTTGAAGGCATTTCTGAATTAATATTTTTGTCTTTTGGTTTATAAACAGTAGATGTTGCAACGGATTCATTTTTTGGAGTCTCAGTTTTTGGTGCTGATTGGTTGGACTCTTGTAATTTAATTTCTTTTTGAGGTGTCACTGGGTTAGATTTAGGCAGCTTTAACTCTCTTGGCTTAACTTCCTCAGAGGAGCTATTAAGTTCAGGCTTATTCTTAGATTTAAATTTTGATAAATCAATAGATCTAAAGGCGTTAAACAAAAATTTAAATAAACGTTTGATCTGAGCGCTAAGCTCAAATACAAGATATTTGGCCCCACTCCCCAATGCATCTATGACAGATAACCACGAAAATGAAAAAGTTAATGATATTGAGGCAAGAAAGAAAATAACTATAAATATTAAAGAGCCAACCACTCCAAATATATTAGATAGACTGGAGAAGATTAATGCACCGATAAGCCCACCAGATGAAGACTGAGGAAAGTAATCTCCCGAATAATAAAATTCACTTAATGCAGAAAATGATGACAATAAAGCTATTGCTGAAATAACTTTAATAACCTTATGAGTTCTGTCAGATGCTCTATAAAAAAATAGTAGCTTGACTGCCGCAAAAGAAATAACTAACAAAAATAGATAAGCGCCGATACCAGCAATCGAAAATAATGCATCAGAAAGGTATGCGCCAAATGGCCCTCCAAGGTTTTCAATTGAATTAGAAAGTGAACTTACTGATGAAAGGCTTGGATCAAGAGGAGAATAAGAAACAAGTGAAATAAAAATATATAAAACTGACCCCAAGCAAAAAAATGCAAAAACATTCTTCAGCGTGCCGGCTGATAAATTTGATTGCTCTGACGTTTTAACGATGATTAACTCCCTGTTACAAGTATTATATTGAGATATAACTTATTTAGTTAGAAAAGATAACAATTTCTTTAATCTCTATCTTATAATTCGCACATGGAATATCAACATCATAAACTTATTATCTTGGGTTCTGGTCCAGCTGGGTATGCAGCAGGCATTTATGCGGCAAGAGCAGGTCTGAAGCCTCTACTTATCACCGGTGCGGAACAAGGCGGACAGCTCACCACTACAACGGACGTAGAGAATTGGCCAGGAGATTCTGATGGGTTGCAAGGTCCAGAGCTTATGGAGCGAATGAAAAAGCATGCTGAGCAGTTTGATGTTCAAATCGTTAATGATCACATAGATGAAACTCAATTATCTGAAAAACCATTCAAATTAATTGGTAGTCAAAAATGGTCGTGTGATTCTCTTATTATTTCAACTGGAGCAAGTGCTAAGTATCTTGGCTTACCCTCAGAGAAAGAATTTTTAGGCAAAGGAGTATCTGCTTGCGCTACGTGTGATGGTTTTTTCTATCGCAATCAAGAGGTGGCCGTAATTGGAGGCGGAAATACAGCTGCTGAAGAGGCTTTATATCTTTCTCGTATTTGTTCCAAGGTTCACCTGATTCATAGAAGGGATGAGCTGAGAGCTGAAAAAATTCTTCGAGATAGAGTTGCCGAAGCTGTGATTGAAGGAAAAATTGAGATGCATTGGAATTCTCAATTGGATGAAGTGCTTGGAGATGAAAAAGGAGTTCATTCAATCAACATATTAACTGATACAGAAAATAAAAAACTTGAATTAACTGGAGTGTTTATAGCCATTGGCCACCACCCTAATACTGAAATATTTAAAGGCCAACTCGAAATGAAAAATGATTACATTACCATCAAATCTGGAACAGATGGAATGGCTACTGCTACCAGTGTGCCTGGGGTCTATGCTGCAGGTGATGTTTCAGACCAGATTTATCGACAAGCCATTACCTCTGCAGGATTTGGCTGCATGGCTGCACTTGATGCTGAGAAGTTTTTATCTGATTGATTATTGACCTGATACCCAGAACACCATCCCAACTACAAAAACTGCAATAAGTATTAGTGCAACTCTAGAGTCAGATTTGCTGTCCTCGTTAGCTTCTTGAGATTCAAAGTATTCGTTATATTTGTCTGACATAATTATTCTCCATGTTTTAAGACCACCCTACCCTGTTGGCCGCCTTCCAGAATGAGGTCAATCTCTTGCTGTAAATTTTCTTTTGTAACAATTTTTACCATTGATGAAAGGTCTATACTCCATTCGTTAGCAAATCTATCCCAAATACTAGTTTTAAATTCTAGCGATGATTCTGCTGAATCAATTCCAGCGAGGGTTATGCCTCTTAGAATAAATGGAAAAACTGTTGTATTAACCTCTATCCCAGCGACATTTCCACAACATGCAACTACACCATGAGGGGAAATTTGAGGAAGCATTTTACTCAATACATTTCCTCCGACTGTATCTATGGCAGCCGAAAATAATGGTCTTTCCATAGCTTTAGCAGGAGCCTCTAAATATTCATCACGCATAATTACATTTGCAGCACCAATAGATTTTAGAAAATCAACTGAGGAAGATTTGCCTGTCAATGCTGTTACCTCTTTGCCCAATTTAGACATCAGCATTACCCCAATAGAACCCACGCCTCCAGTTGCGCCTGATACTAAAATGGGTAGTTCTGATTCTTGCGAGGAGTCAAAAATTTTTAAAACACTGGCTGCAGCCGTTAAGCCCGCTGTGCCTATTGACATAGCCTCTATACTTGTCAGCGCAGATGGCTTCTTTACAACCCACTCAGCCGGAACATTAATGTATTCCCCAAAACCACCCGGGGTGTTCATACCCATGTCATAACCAGTGACTATAACCTCATCTCCTTCATTAAATTGAGAAGAATTTGCATCACTAACGGTTCCAGCAGCATCAATTCCTGGAACAAATGGATAATTTCTTGTTACCCCTTTGTTTCCAGAGGCTGACAAAGCATCTTTATAATTAAGAGAAGAATGAGATACGTTGATTTGAATAAATCCTTCTGCTGGCTTCTCAAGATCCAGCTTGGATATTGAGGCAGAAAAAGAGCCGTCTTTTTCCTCTACAAAATATGCTGAATATTGCATTATCTTGGTTTCATTCGCATAGCTGAATCAAGTCTAATTGTTTCGCCATTCAAATATGTATTTTCAACGATATGTGCAGCTAAATTACCAAACTCAGATGGAATCCCAAATCTGTGGGGAAACTGAGTCGATTCAAGCAAAGGATCTCTTACTTTATCAGGAGCCATTTTCATTAAAGGTGTATCAAAGATACCTGGAGCAATAGTGTTCACTCGAATTCCATGTCTTGCAAGATCTCTAGCAGCAGTAAGAGTTAAGCCAATAACACCAGCTTTTGAGGCGCTATAGGCTGATTGTCCAATTTGACCTTCATAGCCTGCGATGGAAGCAGTATTAATAATAACTCCCTTCTCACCATCCTCACCCGCTTCATTTTTATCCATAAGTTCTGCGGCCAAACGCATAACATTAAATGTTCCGACCAAATTTAAATCAATAATAAATTTAAAATGATCTAATGGATGAGGTGCATCTTTACCAATAATTCTTGCGCCATATCCAGTACCGGCACAGTTAATTGCAACATGCAATTTACCAAACTCCTCTTCAATTTTTGACATGGCATCCTTTACAGGCTGTTCCTCCATAATGTTCGTATTTACATATTTCACATTATCATCACCTAGCTCATCGCAAATGACTTTTGCATTGTCATCATTAATATCAAGAATCATGACTTTTGCACCCTGAGATACAAAGTGCCTAGTTGATGCTTCACCCAAACCTGATGCGCCACCAGTAATTGCTATAACCTTATCTTTTAGTTCCATTGAATATCTCCATGTTGAACGAGAATTATACCTAGCTATTTAAAAAAATGATCACATTAAAAGTGTAAAAAAATTTTTGGCACAATAATTGCATTTAGATTTATGTAACTTCATAAAACATATAGGAGAAATTATGAAAAGATTGTTTTTACTAGTAGGTATGCTTGCTATACCCTCTTTTGCAGCAGTAAGTGCAAATGTTTCCTTTGCCTCAGATTATGTCTGGAGAGGAATGACGCAAAGCGATGGTCCTGCTATCCAAGGTGGCTTTGATTTTGAAGCTGAATCCGGTTTCTATGCTGGTATTTGGGGATCAAATGTCAATTTTAATGATGGGGCTGGAAGTGAATTGGATTACTATGCTGGCTATGGCTTTTCTCTTGGTGATGTCGGTGTAGATATTGGTTATATCGCTTTTGATTATCCTGAAAACCAAACTGGTCTTGATTTTGAAGAAATTTATCTAGGTCTGAGTTTTGGCGATTTTGGATTAACCTTAGCCTCTGGTCAAGATGGTGCGCCCGACTACACAGAATTTTCATACGCATTTGGCCCTGTTTCAGTTGCTTATGGTGAATACGATGATTACGGTGATAACACAACTGTAAGCTATGGCTTTACTTGTGGATCATTTGACTGCGGGATTACTGCATACGACTTTAGTGATGGTGGATACGGTGCGGATGAGGACGGTATCTTCTTTTCAATTTCAGCAAGTTTATAAAACATGAAACTAGTTGTTGCTATTATCAAGCCATTTAAACTTCAAGAGGTTCGAGAAGCCCTTGTTGATGCTGGCATAGAAGGCT
>Ga0222719_10002395_pt1 | contig 17157 bp, 5 predicted proteins | sample C33_34DmetaG_FD_165039 | JGI IMG/M metagenome (GOLD analysis project Ga0222719, IMG submission 165039) | Estuarine water microbial communities from San Francisco Bay, California, United States - C33_34D | ecosystem: Environmental > Aquatic > Marine > Unclassified | place: USA: California... | reverse complement strand
AGGAGTATGATGGAATTTTATTTGAAACAGTTTGGAAAAAAACAAAAGTTGATAGACCAAAGATTGTTGCCCTTTGCGATGTTTCTGGTTCTGTAGCAAATGTTTCTAGGTTTTTTTTAATGTTTCTTCATAGTCTTACAGAGATACTTCCAAATGTAAGGACATATGCATTTTCAAATAAGGCAGGTGAGGTTACAGATATTTTTGAGAATAAAGATATAGAAGTAGCTGCAGCGGAAACGTTATTATTAAACGGAGGAGGGTCCACAGACTATGGGCAGGCTTTTGTTGATCTTGAGGGATTGTTAGAAAATAATATTGATAGAAAGACGACAGTTATAATTTTAGGAGATGCTCGATCTAATTATGGTGATCCAAGGTGTGATGTTTTAAAGACAATTCAAGAAAAGTCTAAGAGAATTTTATTTTTGAATCCTGAACCAAAATCTGTATGGGGTACTGGTGACTCTGAAATGTTAAGATTTATACCATATTGTTCAAAATCAAAAGTATGTAGCTCTTTATTAGATCTTGAGAGAGTCGTAGATGATATGCTTAGATCTAGTATTTAAAGCGGAAGATTTCTTTTACCTGTTAAGAAATGGTCTACTGAACTTGCGCATTGTCTACCTTCTCTGATAGCCCAAACTACCAAAGATTGTCCTCGTCGCATATCGCCTGCAGTGAAAATTTTATTTGCAGATGTTTTATAATCTTCTGTATTCGCTTTTACATTTCCTCTTTCATCAAGTTCTGTCTTCGAGTTTTCGATCAAACCCTCATGTATTGGATGAACAAAACCCATTGCTAATAAAATAAGATCTGCTTTTAGACTAAATTCAGTTTTAGGAATTGGCTTCATTTTTTCATTAACTTTAACACAATTAATACTAGTAACTTTTCCATTTTCTCCTGAAACACTCCGGGTCATCACTGAAAAATCTCTCAGAGCTCCCTCAGATTGACTAGAGGATGTTCTTAGTTTCAGTGGCCAATTTGGCCATGTAAGCGTTTTATCCTCTTGTTCTGGCGGAATAGGCATAATTTCAAGTTGTGTCACGGACTCGGCACCTTGTCTAATTGAGGTCCCTATGCAATCTGAACCTGTATCACCGCCACCAATTACAATAACATTTTTATTTGTAGCAAGTATTTCTTTTGTCTTTTCAGGAACACCCTCATTTGATACTCTTTTATTTTGCTGAGGCAAAAATTCCATTGCAAAATGAATACCATCCAAGTCTCTTCCTTCCACTGGTAAATCTCTTGGGTGTTCAGATCCACCAGATAAGACAATTGCATCATAATTATTCTCTAAATCCTCAATTGTAATATCAACTCCTATATTAACCCCATACTTGAAGATTGTTCCTTCCCCTTCTAGTTGGTTAATACGCCTATCAATTATATGTTTTTCCATTTTAAAATCTGGAATACCATATCTTAATAAACCGCCTGCTTTATTATTTTTTTCAAAAACCGTTACATCATGACCAGCCCTTGTGAGTTGTTGAGCACAAGCAAGACCTGCAGGACCAGCTCCGATTACTGAAACTTTTTTTCCTGTTTTATTTCTGGCAATTTTAGGCTCAATCCATCCCTCTTCAAAACCTCTATCGATAATTGCGCACTCAATTGTCTTAATTGAAACAGGCTCTTCATATAAATTTAGGGTACATGCTGCTTCGCAAGGAGCAGGACATATTCTTCCAGTAAATTCAGGAAAGTTATTTGTTGAATGTAAATTCTCTAGCGCATTTTTCCAATCATCTGAATAAACTAAATCGTTCCAATCAGGAATTTGATTATTAACGGGACATCCGTTGTGACAATAGGGTACACCACAATCCATACATCTTGCAGCTTGATTTATTGTTTCTTCTTTCGTTAATGGAACAACAAACTCTTTATAATTTGATATCCTTTCAGATACAGGCTTATACCCTCTATCTAATTTTTCTATATCCATAAATCCTGTAGGCTTACCCATTGTCTATCCTTTTGCTGAGTCTTTTATAGTTTCTTTAGCAGAATACATATCTATAAGAACTTTTTTGTATTCTGTTGGCATTACTTTAATAAATTTTGGAAGATAATTCTCAAAATTATCTAAAATTCTTTTTGCTTTTGGGCTATTTGTGTAACGGTGATGATTTTCTACTAGATTTTTCAATCTTTCTTTATCATGTATTAAAAGATTATCAGTGAATATTTTTTCATCAGAATTATTAATTTTTTCTAGTTCGATCATTTCTGAATTATAAAGGTCTTTGAAATTATCATCTTCATCAAGAACATACGCTATACCGCCAGACATTCCTGCACCAAAATTTCTACCAACCTTTCCTAGAACAACTACAATTCCTCCGGTCATATATTCACAACAATGATCGCCAGAACCTTCAACAACAGCGGTGGCACCTGAATTTCTTACAGCAAATCTTTCTCCTGCAATACCATTAAAGTAACACTCTCCAGTAATACCTCCATAAAGAACGGTATTTCCAACAATAATATTTTCTTCAGGGACTATTTTAGAGTTTTTAGGTGGATATATTGCTATACGTCCCCCAGATATTCCTTTACCAACATAGTCATTAGCTTCACCCTCAAGATCTAGAGATATACCTTTAGCAAGAAAAACTCCAAAACTTTGTCCAGCTGTACCTTTTAGTTTAATATTAATAGTATCTTCTGCTAAACCCTTGTGTCCGTGAGTTTTAGCAATTTCTCCAGAGAGCATTGCACCTGTTGATCGATCAGTATTTTTTATTTCGGATGAAATTTGAACTGGTTCTAATTCATTTATAGCCTTAGCTGACTCTTCAATTAATTTCCTATCTAAAATTTCATAAATATCATGGTCTTGTTCTTGACTTCTATATATTGAGTCACCATCCCAAGGATCAGGTTTATAGAATAATTTTTCGAAATCCATACCTTTAGTTTTCCAGTGTTTTATTGCCTCGTCAGTATCTAAGAATTGTGTTTGACCGATCATTTCATCAAAAGTCTTGAAACCCATTTCACTCATATATAACCTTGCTTCTTCAGCAACAAAAAAGAAGAAATTGATTACATGTTCTGGCTGTCCATTAAATAGTTTTCTAAGCTCCGGATCTTGAGTTGCTATTCCTACTGGACAAGTATTTAAGTGACATTTTCTCATCATTATACATCCTGATGCAATAAGAGGAGCAGTAGAGAAACCAAATTCATCAGCGCCTAAAAGAGCTGCTATAACAACATCACGTCCAGTTTTTAGCCCTCCATCTGCCTGAACAGTTATTCTTGAGCGAAGACCGTTTATAACTAGCGTTTGATGAGTTTCAGCTAGACCAAGTTCCCAAGGACTACCTGCGTGTTTAATTGAGGTAAGAGGGCTCGCGCCAGTTCCACCTTCAAATCCTGAAATGGTGACATGATCAGCTTTAGCTTTTGATACTCCCGCAGCAACTGTTCCTACGCCAACTTCAGATACTAACTTAACAGATATATCAGCTGAAGGATTAGTATTTTTAAGATCATAAATTAGTTGAGCTAAATCTTCGATAGAATAAATATCATGGTGAGGGGGAGGGGAAATTAGACCAACTCCAGGTGTTGAAAATCTTACATTCGCTATAGTCTGATCAACTTTGTGACCGGGGAGTTGTCCACCTTCTCCAGGTTTTGCGCCTTGCGCCATTTTAATTTGTATCATATCAGAGTTTGCTAGATATTCAGTGGTAACTCCAAATCTGCCAGATGCGACCTGTTTAATTGATGAGCGCATAGAGTCACCATTTTCCATAGTAAGGAAACGGTCTGCTTCTTCACCACCTTCTCCAGTATTAGATCGACCTCCTATTCTATTCATTGCAATAGCAAGGTTAGTATGAGCTTCTCTACTAATTGACCCAAAAGACATCGCGCCTGTTGCAAATCGTTTAACAATTTCTTTTGCTTCTTCAACCTGATCTATTGCAATGGGTTTTCTAGAAAAATCTTCAGCCTTTTTAATCTTAAAAAGCCCTCTTAATGTCATTAATTTTTCGTTCTGTACATTTAAAGAATCTGCATATTTTTTATAGGTATCAGAACTATTTGAACGAACAGCATGTTGAAGATCTCTGACAGTATCGCTTTCCCATGAATGTTTCTCGCCTCTAAGTCGAACAGCGTACTCTCCACCAACATCGAGTAAGTTTTCAAGCCCAGAGACCTTAGAAAAAGCATCAATGTGTCTTGAAATTGTTTCTTTCTCAATCTCATTGATACCAAGGCCTTCAACTAAACTTGAAGTGCCAGTAAAAAATTCATTAATAAATTCAGATGAAAGGCCAATAGCATCAAATATTTGAGCACCACAATAAGATTGATATGTGCATATTCCCATTTTAGACATAACTTTTTTAATTCCTTTTCCAAGGGCTTTAATGAAGTTTTGAATAGCTTTATCTTGATCAGAGTTTATTGAAAGATTTTTAACAACTTCAATTGCTAACCATGGATGAATAGCATCAGCACCATAGCCTGCTAAACAACAGAAATGATGGACTTCTCTAGCTTCACCAGTTTCTATTACTAAACCAGCTGAGGTTCTCAAGCCTTTCTCTATTAGGTATTGATGAACTTTAGAAATAGCTAAAAGTGATGGAATAGGTATCTTTTTTTCAGTAATAAATTTATCAGACAAAACAATAATTGTTTTTCCATTATTAATTGCATTTTCAGCCTTTTCACAAATAGCTTTTAAAACATTCTTTATGTTTTCATTATCTGCATTAAAGGTAATATCGATTACTTCCGATGAGATAAAAGAGTTATTATCACTTGATAAATTTTTTATTTTATTAGTGTCATTTTCATTTAAAATTGGAGTATCAACTTTTATAAATTTTGATACCTCTTTTTGATCTAAACTCAAAACATTCGGTCTGGGTCCGATATAATTGTTTAAAGCCATAACCATTTCTTCCCTAATAGGATCAATTGGTGGGTTTGTTACTTGAGCGAATTTCTGTTTGAAGTAAGTAAACATTGGTTTTGATTTTAATGAAAGAGGTGCAATTGGTGTATCAGTTCCCATTGAACCAGTTGCTTCCATACCGTTGGCTATCATTGGATTTATTAAAAACTTTTCATCTTCTTGAGAGTATCCAAAAGCTTTTTGAAGCTCCTTTAAAGAGAATTCACTTTCAAATTTTTCATCTGAATTTGGAATATCATCAATATTTAATTGGTTTAATTTTAGAAGTTTTTCCCATGGCCTTTTATTGGCAACATTGTTTTTAATTTCTTGGTCATTAATCATAGCCCCTTTTTCAAGATCAATAAGAAGCATCTTTCCTGGCTCTAACCTCCATTTAGATTTAACCTTAGACTCATCAATAGGAATTAAACCCATTTCAGAAGCAAAAATAACTTTATCATCTTCAGTTATTAAATATCTTGCTGGCCTAAGACCATTCCTATCAAGTAAAGCACCAATTTGTTTGCCATCCGTAAAGGCAATATTAGCTGGGCCATCCCAGGGCTCCATAATAGGGGCATGATACTCATAAAAACTTTTAAGTTTTTTATCCATTATATCATTATTCTGCCATGCCTCAGGTATCATAATTAGCATTGCTTCAGAAATAGAGTACCCTCCACGTACAAGAAGTTCTAATGCATTATCAAATGATGCGCTGTCAGATTGGCCTTCTTCAATTATTGGCCAAATTTTATCTAGATCATTTTCTGAAAACGATGGTGATGCTAAATTTTTATGACGAGCATTCATCCAATTTATATTGCCCCTAACAGTATTTATTTCACCATTATGACAGAGCATTCTGAATGGTTGAGCTAAGCTCCAAGTTGGAAATGTATTAGTTGAGAACCTCTGATGAATTAAAGCAAAAGAGGATTCAATATCGCTATCTGTTAAGTCCTCATAAAAACCTAACTTTTCTCCGAGACCACCAACTTGATCTGCTAAAACCATTCCTTTGTATAAAATTGTTCTTGATGAAAGTGATGGAATATAAAATCCTTCTTTAATTTGATTTGAAATTTCTAAAATTTCTTTTTCTATACAACGTCTTAAAATATATAATTTTTTCTCAAAATCATCTTGGGAATTTTCACTATCAGGTTTTTCTAAAAATAGCTGATATACTATCGGTGTTGACGGTAAAACCGACCAACCAAGTTCCTCAGTATACGTTGGACATAATCTCCATCCTAGGATTTTAATTTTTTCTTTCAAACAAACTTTTTCAATTAATGTTTTAATCTTTTTTTCATCACTTTCATTATTAGGAATAAAAACTACACCTACAGCGTATTCACCTGGCTTTGGAATAGAAAAACTATTTGAAACTTTTTTTTCTAAAAACTTATGAGGAATTTGAATTAATAACCCTGACCCATCTCCAGCTTTCGGATCAGCACCAACTGCTCCCCTATGCTCAAGATTACAAAGCATAGCAAGGCCTTTTTCAACAATATCAAATGAGGGTCTGTTTTTTATATCTAGAACTAGACCAACCCCGCAAGCATCATGCTCGTTTACTGGATTATAGAGGCCTTGTGCTTTAGGTAGTCCAGCTATTTTAAATTTTGTTTTTTTAGACATAAAATTACTCGCCGTTGCTTGCTCTTTCATAAAATAAAAATGTTAATTATTATTATTTAGGTAAAGAAATAAAATTTCTAAGGTGTATGTGTATACATAAAACTTTAGAAGAATGCAACCTAGTGTTGTAATAATACAACATTTGATAATCATTCTCAACTTAACTTATTGAATTTATTAGATCAAATTATTTTTTTTTAAGGTCTTAATCCAAATTTTGTTTTACCGGATTTTCTGAGCTTTGAAGTTAAATTTACAAACTCTGATAGGTATTTTCTAGTATCTCTCGGGTCAATTATTTCCTCTGCAATAAATGATTCAGCAGTTCTAAAAGGTGATCGAACCTTTTCCATTTTTTCTTCTATTTCCTTTAATAGTAATTCTGGATTATCTGATTTTTCTAAATCAGCTTTGTAAGCTGCTTCTATTCCCCCTTCAACAGGTAGCGATCCCCAGTCACCAGACGGCCAAGCAAATCGATAGTGATACCTTGATGCATTCATATGTGCAGCCCCAGCAACTCCAAAAACTTTTCTTATTATTACTGAACACCAAGGAATAGTTGCTTGATATACTGCCGCCAAGGCCCTTGCTCCATGTCGAATTGTTGCCTGCTTTTCTGATTGAAGACCAATTAGAAAACCTGGATTATCAACTAAATTAATGACAGGAAGATGAAAAGTTTCTGCTATATCTATAAAACGAGTTACTTTATTTGAAGAGTCAGCCGTCCATCCTCCGCCGTAATAATAAGGATCTCCTGCTAATAACGCCACTGGCCAACCATCAATTCTAGCAAGACCAGTAATTACTGATTGACCATAATTTTTTCCTACTTCAATAAAACTTTTTTTATCTACAAGAGTATTTATGATTTTTCTCATTTTATAAATTTTTCTTCTATCTTTTGGTATTGCCTCCAAAAGCCACTCATCTTTTCTCTCAGGATCATCAGTTATTTGACCTCTTTGAGGAAGCTCGTAAACCGATTGTGGAAGATACGATAGTATTTTCTTTGTTATTTCAAATGCTTCATCTTCATTTTTTACAAAAATATCAACCGCACCATTCTTTGAATGAATTTCTGAACCACCTAATTCTTCTTTTGTCAGGTCTTGTCCCAATCTCTTAACTACTGGTGGCCCTGCAACAAATAATTGTGAAATATTTTCAACCATAATAGAAAAATGACTTGTTACTAACCTTGCTGCCCCCAACCCAGCAACAGGACCTAGACCTAATGCAATTACTGGAACTGTTGAAAGATTATTGATCACCCATTCCCAGCCAGGATTGGCAGGTATGTAAGTTCTTGAGTCAGTATCAATTGATTTTACAGATCCTCCACCGCCAGTCCCCTCAATCAACCTAACCAGTGGAAGTTGAAGCTCATTGGCCATTTGTTCTGCCATAATTTGTTTTTCTCTAATAGATGCATCAGCAGCCCCTCCACGAACAGTAAAATCATCACCACCAATTACAACATTTTTTTTATTAATTTTTCCTCTTCCAACAATAAAATTAGCAGGTGTGAAATTTTCTAAATCACCTGTTTCACTATATTGAGCATTACCAGCAATTTTTCCAATTTCGTGAAAACTATTACTATCTAAAAGTTTCTCAATTCTCTCTCTAATATTTAGTCGATTATTTTCTTTTTGTTTTTCTAATTTTTTAGCTCCACCCATTTCTTCAGCAAGCTTTTCTCTTTTTTTTAATTCATCTACTTCTTTTTTCCAGCTCATAACTCACCCTTTTTGAAAACCCAATTTTGTATTGGTCTAGAAATCAAAATTAATAACAAACCAAAGCAAGATCCAATTATTGCAATTTGATTGAATAGGTCGGGCATAGAGGACAAACCATCATTTGTTGCTTGACCAGAAATTAAACCTGCTAAAATTGCACCAAGAGAAGAAGCTAAAAACCAAACCCCCATCATCTGACCAATAAATCTTTTTGGTGATAATGATGATATAGCTGCTAGACCAATAGGGCTCAAAATGAGCTCTCCAATTGTATGAAAAAGATAAGTCAATAATAACCATTTAGCACTAGCAATTCCCTCACTTAAAGCTACTTGTGCGCCTATGGATATAATAATAAAACCGATTGCCATAAAAATTAATCCAAGCCCAAATTTAAAGGGTAAGTTTGGATCTAGCATTTTTTTACCTAAGAAAATCCATAGGTAAGACATGAAAGGGGCTAAGATGACTACAAATAAAGGATTTAATATTTGTAACCAGCTTGCAGGATATTCCCAGCCAAATACAAATCTGTCAGTGTATTCTTTTGCGAAAATGTTAAATGAACTTCCCCCTTGATCAAATCCAGACCAAAATAATGCCGCTCCAACAAAGAGAATAAAAATCATTACAATCTTCTTTTTTTCATCTTTATTTAATTGGCCAAGAAAATAAATATATAAGAAATAAGCGAGACTAATTGATGCAATTACTAAAGTTAAAATATTTGCTAGTGGTACAGGATTGATAGACCATAAACCTGTTAAACCAGAAAATATAAAAATTAAAATGAATAAGAAAATAATTAATGTGATTTTTTTGTAGTTATTTTTTGTTTCTTCACTGATTAAGTTCGTAGGTTTTAATCCAATATCTCCAAGCGAATTTAAATTTAATTTATACTGTAAAACTCCAAGTAACATTCCAATACCAGCTGCACCAAAACCATAATGCCAACCAATGTTCTCACCAAGATATCCGCATATAAAGAAACCTAGAATACTTCCAATATTTATTGACATATAAAAAATAGTAAAACCAGATTCTTTCATCGAGGGATTTTTTTCATATAGACCGCCAACTATAGCTGATATGTTAGGTTTTAATAAACCAGTACCCATTACGACAAGAATTAGACCGAGATAAAAAAAAGTCATATTTGGTATTGCTAATGATAAGTGGCCAAACATAATTACAATTCCTCCAAAAAGAATTGTTTTTTGTTGGCCAAAAATATTATCAGCCAACCATCCTCCAGGTAAAGCCATTAAATAAACTGCAGCAGCATAGATGCCATAAATAGCACTTGCTGAAGTATTACTAAAATTAAGCCCGCCATTATTAATTGAGGCAGTCATAAAAAGAACAAGGATACCCCTCATTCCATAATATGACATTCTTTCCCACATTTCTGTGAAAAAAAGAGTTTTCAAACCTTTTGGATGATTATTATACATTATTAATGAACCTTATTTTATTTATTAAATTGAATTCTTTTATGATGTGTTTAATTTTATTTACCTATTTTATTATTAACAAATCGTTATTAAGTTTTTTTTGTCATAATCTAGTCACAATATATTTGTTATATATGAAATATAATTGTTAATTTATGTATATATATAATGTAATAGTTTTTTATTATAATAATAGCTAAATGGAATATTTATAAATTTTAAAGTGATGTTATTGTCTATTTTGTTACATTCTGTTACAATAAAAGTCTAAAATTATTTATTAGAGCTATATATACATTAATTAATAACATATTTAATAAAGAATATATTTTATATAACATAATTATAACGGCTATATAAAAGGGTTGACTATTAGGGAACAAAAATAAATAAATAGACTTGCGTTTTTATAGCGTTACGCTGTAAAAGGTAGTTTGGAATATTTATTATATTAACTATAATTTAAATTATAGAATTATAAAATTTAAGTGGAGCATCAAATATGAGAATTACACCTGAAAAGAATAGTTTCGAAGCTAATGTTTTAGAGAACAAAAAACTTCCTTCTATATTTGTTATCAAGAGAAAAGATACTGGAGTATTCTCAGCTATCACTTTATCACTTATCCTTGCTGCTTGCGGCGGAGGCGGAGGCGGAGGCGGTTACGTAAGTCCCACTCCTGATGCCGGTGGCGGAACAGATTCAGGTGGCGGAACAGATTCAGGTGGCGGGTCAACTGACAGTTCAATTAATTTAGATGGCGGTACCTACGCTGCAACTTCAGCTGCCGATGTATTTACATTTGATGTAAGTTTTGACGGTAATAGTGTTGTTGGTCTCGATAATGATTCTACTATTACTGGTTTTGATCCTGCTAACGATACAATTCAGCTTCGTGGTACAGGTGCTCCATCAGGTTTTGACTCTTCAGCATTATTATCCGCAGGTGGTATTGATGTTTCTTCTTCTACTATAGATAATACAACTACTATCTACTTCTCACCTAACAGTTCTGGTTCAAGCTCTTCTATTGTGCTTGATGGCGTAGTTGATGGTGACCTTTCTTCAGTGACATTTACTGCGGTTGAAGGATCAGCAAATGACTCGACATCAGGAACGACTACTGGAGGAACAGATTTATCAAGTGGCACTGTTACTGCTACTTCAGCCGCTGATGCGTTTGTATATGAAATTAAATTTGTTGACGGAAGCCCTGTTGCTATTGATGGCGAGGTTGTAATTGATGGTTTTGATCCAGCAACTGATACTCTGACTTTACAAGCTTCTTCAGTTCCTAGTGGATTTACAAAATCTTCATTACTATCAGCTGCAGGAGTTGATATCGTTACTTCAACAATTGATAACAATACTACCATTTATTTTGCACCTGATAGTTCAGGTTCTTCAGGTTCAATTACACTTAACGGCGTTATTGACGAAGATTTATCATCTCTTAATATTAAGGTTTTATCTGGATCAGTATCCAGCTCTGGAACAGATCTATCTTCTGGATCAAATATTGATATTGGAACCGATGATTTAACAGCAGGTAGTGATTCAGAGAATTTTGTTTTCGATGCTACTTACAGCTCAAATACTATTTCTGGAACTGATGGTCCGATTACAATCACAGGTTTTGATCAGGCAAATGATAAATTAGTTATATTAGCAGCCGACATGCCAGTTGGTTATGATTTAGCTGACTTTAAACTTGCTTCAGGAATTGATATTGTTGCTTCAACAATTGATAACAATACAACTATTTATTTTGCACCTGACGCTGACGGTAATTCAACTTCAATTTCTCTAGACGGTATTGTTGATGCTGACCTTGCAAATACTTCAATAGTATTTACTTCAACTTTAGAAGGAGCTACAAGCTCAGGAACTGCAACTTCAACTGATACTAGTGCTGCAGATGACTCAGCTACAACAGATGACTCAGCTACAACAGATGACTCAGCTTCAACAGATGACTCAGCTTCAACAGATGACTCAGCTACAACAGATGACTCAGCTACAACAGATGACTCAGCTACAACAGATGACTCAGCTTCAACAGATGACTCAGCTTCAACTAGTTTTACTATAGTAGATATTCCATCTGCTGAAGCAGACGTAACAATATCAGCAACCGCTGAAGCGGAAGAGTTTAGATATGAGTTTTCAGATTCAACATCTTCTGAAGGTAATTTTATAATTACAATTGATGACTTTGATCCAGCTAGTGATAAAATTGTGCTTGTTAATGTTGGCGGAGATAATTTAACTACTTCTGAGTTTACAGCATTAGACGGTGTTGAGATTTCTGGTAACTCTTTTGATAATCAAACTAGAATTTTATTTGGTGCAGATTCTTCAGGAGGTAGTGGTGAGTTAGCTATTAACGGAATTTATGATGCTGAGTTAACTACAATAAATATTGAAATTTTATCGGATGTAAATCTTTCAGCCTAATAAAGCTGGATTAAAATAAGATAAACAATAGGGGAAAAATAGATAATATTGTCATAATTTCGACATTATTTGTTTATAATAAGAATAAGGAATTTTTAAAAAAGGGTATTTACAATAGTAAATTTTTGTTACAATCTGTTACAAAGAAAATTCAAAACTGTTGACGTTTGGATTAGAAACAGGTTAATTTTATGCAAGTGATTCGAAATCACTTTTAATTGCTAACTAAGGAGAGAGAACAATGGCTACAATTAATGCATCTACCGGAGCGGATATTATCGTTCCATCAAATAACGGCGACACATATCGTGGTCTCGCTGGGAATGATACTTATATCATATCAAACGCAATTTCAGGGAAAGTTACAATCGTTGATACAAATGGTAATGATACCATTCAGCTAGTAGACGGTTTAAGTATTGCATCCTCAAAATTTGCTGCTGACTCAGTTCAACTAACACTATCTAATGGTGCGGTTGTTCAAATCAATGGTGCTGATAACTTTACATATGAAGTTGGTGGTAATGCAACAACTGCTACTGCTGGTAGTTCAAATACATATGCTCAACTTGCAAGCGCAATGGGTGTAGCTTCACTTCCAACAGGTTCTACAATTGCAGACGGATCATCTGGATCTGTTTCTGGTTCAGCTCTTTCAACTGGCTCAGTTAGTTATTCTCTTTCAGCCAGCGACACAAGTGTTGCCGAAGGTGGTTCATTAACATATACAGTTACTGCATCTGCTGCTTCTGACTCTGCTACTTCACTTACATATAATGTAATTGGTGATGATAATGGTGGCTCAGTAGATAAAGCTTCAGGTTCTGATTTAGACTCTCTTTCAGGAACAGTAACAATCGCAGCTGGTGAGACTTCAGCTACTTTTACTATTTCTCCAACAGCTGATGATGTTAACGAAGGTCTAGAAGGTATCAAGGTAACAGTATTTGATGCTTCTTTAGATTCAATCGGATCTTCAACTGCTTTAATTTCAAACACTGCTAGTGTTGCTTCATCTTCAACAACCTTATCTGCATCTGCAGATGTTATTGCAGGCGGTGCTGGCGATGATATTGTTTCAGGTATTATACAAGCTACTATGGCTAATGTATTAACAACTGTTAATGCTGGCGACGTTATTGATGGTGGCGATGGTAATGATACACTTAAAATTGCTGCAACAGGTGCCGACGGTGGTGTTCCAGTAAGCATTGATGCTCTTGAAGTATCTAATGTTGAAACTATTTCAGTTAACAATTTTGCAACTGGTATTGGTACACATGTAGTTGATATGTCTTTAATGACAGGTGTAACATCTGTTGGTTTAAATGCATCTTCTGCTGCTGGTGATACAGAATTTAATAATGTTCCAAACATTGTTGATATTTTCATGAAAAATGGTAGCGCTGATTTAACAGTTACATATGTAGCAACCGTAGTTGCTGGTTCTGCTGATTCTCAAAATATTACCGTTAGCGGTGTTGCAACTTCAGCTAACGCATTAACTGTTGATGGAGTTGAGACAATTAACTTAACTTCAAATGCTTTAAAATCAACTGTCGATACACTTGCTGCTGCTAATGTAACAACATTAAATATCGATGGTGATGCGAAGTTAACAATTGGTGTTATTCCAACTACATTAAAAACAATTGATGCGTCTTCAATGACAGGTGATCTTGTTATAAGTGCTTATAGCCTTACACCTGCTACTAATTCATTTTCAGGATCACAGGGTGGTGATACTGTTACTGTTGCATCAGGCGAACTTACACAAACAACCACATTCGAAGGTAATGGTGGCGTTGATACATTAATTCTATTAGCACCTGCTGACTGGAATGTTCTAACTTATGCAAATGTTACTGGTTTTGAAGTACTTGGTGCTGCTGAACTTGGTACATATGATTTCAGTAAACTAGCTGGTGGTGTTGCTGTTCTTTCAGCCGATGCTGCAAACGGTGCTGGTAGTGTTATCTTTAGTAACATGCCATCAACATCTACAGGTACGATTACTGGTACTGAAGGTTTTGATCTTCTTCTAGCGCAAGATACTGCTGATGATACAGCTAATGTTACAGTGGGTACTGCTATTGCTGCAGGTATTACTGTTGCGGATCCAATTGCACTAGCAGAATATGAAACTGTTAATCTTACAAGTGGTGGTGCAACTGATAGTGTGGCACCAATTGAATCAGCTCAAATGACAACACTTAATGTGTCTGGTCAAGGTGTTTCAGTTGCTATTACAAATGCTACTGGTCTTAAAACTATTGATGGTTCAGCTATCCTAGATCTTGGTGGTACAGGTTTAACAATTACTGCTAATCCAGGTACTGCTGCTATGGGTGGTATGACTATTACTGGTACTGATGCTGGTCTTGATAACCTTCTTGGTGGTGCTGGTGCTGATACAATTAAAGGTGGTGGTGTTGTTGACTCACTAAGTGGTGCTGGCGGTGCTGATACTATTCACGGTGGTTCTGGTAATGACCTTATCATTGGTGGTGCTGGTATTGATATCCTTCATGGTGATGGTGGTAATGATAACTTTATTGTTGTTACAACAGGTGACTTTACATCATTAGCTTCTGCAGAAACTATTGTTGGTGGTGATGGTACTGATACACTAATCTTTGGTGGTACATCTACTCTAGCTGCTGGTACACATGCTGTTGCTGCTGTAGGTACAGCTTATACTATTGCTGCTACAGATCTACATAACGTTGATGTTGAACAAATCCATTCATATGAAACTGGTACATTTACACTAACTGTTGATGACACTTACTTCACAAATAGTGGAAATACTGTTCTTAAAATTGATAATGTAACAACTGCTGGTGACTTAACTGTTACTGCTTCTGCCTTATCAGCTGCAAATAGTATTGATGTTTCATCAAATGGTGGTGCAACAACTGATACTCTTACTGGTGGTAAAGGTGATGATATCTTTAGATTTGATAGTACAAATGCTGCAGGTTGGGCAACAGCTGATACTGTAGCTGGCGGCGGCGGTACTGATGAAATCATCATGACGTTGATCACAAATATGACTGCAGTTGCAAATACTAACTCAGTTTCAAGAGTTGAAAAAATTTCATTTATTGGATCAGGAGCTATTACTGCTGATTATTCTATCAATAATGGTACTTTCGTTACTGAAACTGTATCTGGTGTTTTATACACTGTTGTAGGTGAAGTTGATGCTAGTGGAATGGTTGGTACTGGTGCTTTAACTTTTAATGGTGCACTTGAAACTGACTCTGCTATGATTATTACTGGTGGTCGTGGTGCCGATGATCTAACTGGTGGTTCAAAAGCCGACACTATTGATGGTGGTTACGGTGATGATACTATTATTGGTGGACCTGGTATTGATATACTAACTGGTGGTGCTGGTAATGATACATTTACAGTTGCAACAGGATCTCACTTCCTTCTTATGGCTTCTGCTGAAGTTGTAAATGCTGGTAGTGGTGCTCTTGATACAATTAAGTTCACAGACACAGCAAATACTACTGTTGCTGCTGCTGATCTAGTTAATATGACTGGTGTTGAGATTATTGAAATGGGTAGTACTGGTGATGATAGCGTTACTGTTTCTGATCAAACTTTTGATAATAATGGATCTACTTCTATAATTGTTGAAAATTCATCTACTGGTACATTTACTGTAAATGCTGCTGGTGTAAGTGCTACTAATTCACTTAATGTTCAGTATGATATTGCAGCTGGTAATATTGCTGTAGTTGACACAATTACTGGTGGTTCAGGTAATGATACCGTAACATTTACAGACGGTAGACAATGGACTGCTGCAGATATTATCAATGGTGGACTAGGTACTGATACTATTGTTGTTCAACTTGGTATTGCTGCTGGTGCTAATTTAGCTGCTGGTTCGCAAACAGGATTAAGCAATATTGAGAATATTACATTAGTTCAAGCTAGTACTAATACAGTTACAGCTGCTATTACTACCGCTGATGCTAACTTTGCTGCAACAGATGCAACAATTAATGGTTCTGGTGTTCCTGGAGCTCTAACTATTAATGCTACTGCTGAGACAGATTCTAATGTTACTATTTTAGGTGGTACTGGTGATGATATTCTAACTGGTGGTACAAACCCAACTAAGGTTGATACTATTACAGGTGGATTAGGTGCTGATACTATCACAGGTGGTAGAGGTTCTGATATTCTTAGTGGTGGAGCAGGTGCAGATATCTTCTCATATACTGCTACTAATCAATCAAATACCTCTACTCCAGATAGTATTACTGACTTCGTATCTGGAACTGATAAAATTGCGATTACTGTTGATCTAAGTTCTAAAGTTTCAGCTCAAACATATAATACTACTTTAACTGCTGCGAAAGCAGACATTACTGCTGCTCAAAATGCACTAACAGGTGTTGCTGGTCAGATAATATATGTTACAGGTGAAGAAGCATTATATCTTAATGATACATCTGATAATCTATTAACATCACTTGATTATAAAATTGGTATTAATCCTGCAGCTACTGCTACTGCTACAATTGCAGAAGGCGATGTTAATATAACTATTACTGGTTCTTCTACAGCATCTAATACTATTACTACTGGTGGTGGTGCAGATAATATTACTGGTGGTGCTGCTGCTGATATCATTGTTACTGGAGCTGGCGTTGATACTATTACAACTCTAGGTGCTGGTACTGACCGTGTTTCTACTGGAGCTGGTGCTGATATCGTTACCGACTTTAGTGATGTAGCTGCTGTTGATACTATTGTTCTAGGTGATAATGAGTTAGGTACTGCTATTACAACAGCGGCTGATGATGACTCAATTACAGCTGGTGTTGACTCAGTTGGTGACTTCGAAGTTGCTGCTGGTAAAGATAT
>Ga0222719_10002394_pt1 | contig 17159 bp, 16 predicted proteins | sample C33_34DmetaG_FD_165039 | JGI IMG/M metagenome (GOLD analysis project Ga0222719, IMG submission 165039) | Estuarine water microbial communities from San Francisco Bay, California, United States - C33_34D | ecosystem: Environmental > Aquatic > Marine > Unclassified | place: USA: California... | reverse complement strand
AACAACATCAATACAAAAAGACCTAAGGGGACCCTCTAACCCTCTCCATATAGGGGACCCGTATGGAGAACCTAAGGAGGGTAACAACTCGAGGAAGCCTTAGGGTTTCTGCAAAACGCCTCCCATGCTAATATCAAACACGCAACTAAGCCATGAAGACTACTTTGGGAATCAAGATGACCGAAAAGAATAATGATGACTGGCTTGTGCCAAAACCCAAACAAGAGGGCCCAATAAAAAGCAGCAAAGAAGTCTTCCAGGGGCTGTTCTCGCCGCAAGAGCCAGAAATTAGCTTTGAGGGTCCTAACTTGACTGAGGAAGAAGAAGCGTGGCTAGAAGCTGAAATTCCACTGACCGATGAAGCCGAAGCCTACATTGCCACGATAGAGCGCCGCATAGAGCAAGGACTTTACCACCACCCTTTCCCAGATGGTATGTGGTCAGGGTTTGTGCGTCTCAATGAAGATGGAACACCCTACAATCCAAGCATCAAGGAAATTTTACGCCTAGTCTCTGGTTGGTTTGTCAAAAAAGACAACAAATATCACGATGTGAATAACTTACAGACGACCTACCAAGCGCAAGATCTAAAACAGGTCATTGTCACGCGAATAAAGGTCCTATTCCCTAACCTGACACTTACAAACAAAGATCTGAAGGAATTTTTTCTTGTCTTGCTTGATCCACCAATAAGCCAAGCCAATCCGGAAGAAAACATCCCGGTTTGGTCAGGACACACCGTTTGCTTACCAGCAAATACCCAGAAGGTCTTCTTCAAAGATGGTGTCGCAACAGTAAATCTTTGGGAGTATCCTGCTTATCGCCGTGGGAAGAGCGCCCCGGGCAAGGCGTTTAACGAATTCCTGTCTTTCGTCATCCCCGATGAGGCAGAACGTAATGTGTTCTTAGATTGGCTTGCATGGTCACTAAAATACGAGGAACAAAAACCTCGGTGGGCGATCATGTTCTACTCCCAAAAGCAGGGAACCGGAAAGACCGTGCTGACGGATCTTGTCAAAGACCTTTTTGGCACAGCCAACACGTCACGGATAAACGGTGTTAGACAACTTGTGGCTCGTTTTAATAAAGAAGTCCTTCAACACAAACTGGTTGTGGTGGAAGAAATAGAAGTGCGCAAAGGGTCAAAAGAGGCCAATCAAGTAAAATCTCTAATCACCGAAGATAGCACTACAGTAGAGGCTAAAGGCCTTCCAAGTAGCGTTGAGGCTATCAACTGTGCATTTTTGATGACAACAAACCATCTTCCAACTTGGCTGGAAGAAGCAGATAGACGGTTCTTCATCCTTAACTTTGACCATGAGGGCTACAACAACGGTGGCAAGGACTACGAGAAGTTCGTCGGGTTGGTTAAAAATCTTAAAGAACAAGTTGGCACGCCAGCAGGCATCAAGGGTATATATGACGACCTGATGGCCAGAGACCTCACAGACCATAATGCTATGAGCCTTGATGTGATGAAACACAGCACGAGCCTTATGCAGGAGCTAAAGGTACTCACCCCAGACGTTGTGAAAGAACAAATCAAAGAGGTGCTAAGCCGGCACGGCATTGTGTTCCTGTTGAGTAAGCAAGCGGCAGACCTAATTAACTGCTTTGCTTTTAGAGAAGCAAATTCTCAAACTCACCTCTTCACCGAGTTAGGCTACAAGAAAGCAAGGTTTGCGTGGGGCGGTGTGAAGTCCCAAAGAGCCTGTTGGTTCTTGCCAAGCGCCGATCCAGAGAGAGGCGAAGTCCTCGTCGGAGGCATACGCGCACCAATGGAGCAGCAGGTAAATAAGGTGAGTGAGCTCTTATTGGACCCACTGCTCCGTGAAAGTGTAAATGTGAAACCGATAAACTATCATGCAGACGGAAAAAGATGGGTATGAGTAGCAAAATAGCTCTACTTACAATCTGGCTCACCAAAGGCAAAAGAAACCTCGCTGAGTTCCAGAGGTCGCCGTTCCACGATACACTACGCACCGAAATCAGAGACCACTACACAAACCTATTTGAAAACTTCCCAAAAGAGACCCTGGCAAAAGTAGAAGCACTTCTCCGAGCAGCCAAAATAGAAGAGCCGCTGTCACCATCAATGTCAGCCAGCAGAACGCTAGAGGGGTGCTGGGAACTAAAAACCCACGACAAGCCAAAAACAGTAACCGTGAACGGCACCACTGACTACGCCTATAGGTTCATCCCGATGGTCCTAAACGCAGAGCTTATGGGTGAGCGGGAAGTCGTCCGGCACCTATGCCACAACAGAGCTTGTGTGTGTCCAGATCACCTGGTGATCGGCTCGTATCAACAAAACACCCAAGACGAAGATGAAAGACGCTATGCAGGCAGAGACAGTAAGGGCAGAGGCCAAAAAGCCTAACTAACCGACTAACCGACTATCCATAACAAAAATGATGTCAGGTACTCGGCTACTCAGGTACTTGGCTACTTGGGGGTGCAGCCTACAACCTCCCAAAACTGAGAATTTTTAGGCCTCTATAATGATAACAATCATCATGGAGAACGACTATGCTTACCCTATTCACAGCCCTTGCTCTTGCAGGGGGTGCACTTCGGCTTGTCCTGCAGTGGCAGCTGAAGAAACGCTGGGGGATTTCCCTTGGCATCCCTCAGGTCCTGGCTGGGGCCCTCGTGGTCCTGGCGGGACTGCCTGAGTTCATAAAGCCCTTCCCCTTTCCAGTCCCACTGGGCCTTACTCTAGGCCTGCTGTTGCCTGACCTTCTGTTGCGGAGGGCTTAGGATGACGGACCTTACCATCACCCCTGGCTGTACTGTGTTGATTGCTGGCTTTGACGACATCCCCTCACACCGGTTCTTGGTCGAGGAGGTCTTCGAGGACTGCATCACAGGCACCGCCCTCACAGGTCCCCTTGCTGGGGAGTACGGAGAACCAGACATTGCGTTGGTTCTGCAAGTCCTAGCGGGACCAACCTAGTCCGAGCAGGCGTCAGGGAAGGGCTTAGTCCCTGCTCTTCCTTGGCGCTGCTCACAAAATCCCACCCCATCACACAAACCAGGGCAATTGCCCCAGAAAGGAGACGTCATGTCACCTCAGATTAAGTACGCCTACAAGACCCACAACACTTGGGTCTACCGCAGGACCTACCCCAAGGCACTGCAACCCCTCTTGGGCTCCGCGCTCAAGCAATCCCTCAAGACAGGGGATGCCCGTGAGGCCAAGCTGCGTGTGGCTGAGCTGAACCAAACCTTCACAACCATTATCAAGGAGGCTCAGGCCCATGCCCTTGCTACCCTTCACACCGATACTCCCACTGCTGCCCAAGCTCCTCGACTGGCTGTGGGTCGCCCTCGATATCAGCGTGCTCGTCTTGTGGGTGAGCGGTTGGTAGCCGACCTTGCCAAAGCCTACCTTGCTGAGGTGTCTCGGCGGCTACGCCCTGGTAGCTTCAAGTCGGTGCGCTTTGCGCTTGAGTTGTTGACCTCTCATCTGGGCAAGCATGCTGTTGGTGAAATATCTCTGAGCCATGGAAAGGGGGTGCTGGGGTATATCACCCAGCTCTCTCCCAACGTACGCAAGTACCGAGATGGCAAGGACGCGGGCCTGGCTGACCTTGCAAGCCTGTCGGTGGCTTCTGAGGGTATCACTCTGACACCCCAGACCCAGGCTCGTATCCTCAAGCAGATGTCCCAGTTCCTTGACTGGTGTGTTGGCGAAGGGGAGCTGGGCACCAACCCCTGGGAAGCCCTCAAGGTCAAAGACAGGCCAGACGTTCATCCCCATGGGGTGCTGACGGATGACCAGGTCAGTATCCTGCTGGGGGCGAAGGACAGGGTGCTGCATAGTGCACTCTTGTTCGGCTTGCTGACAGGCATGCGCTCAGGGGAGATCTGTGGGCTCATGGCGGAGGACATCACAGCCAAGGGAAACCTAGGGCGGTTTGTCAGCATCAGGCCCAATGCTGTCAGGTTGCTGAAATCCAAGGCGGCAGAGCGGGAGGTGCCGCTACATGGTATCCTTGAGCAACTGTTGGATACCGCCATGCCAACGTCGGGTAGGCTCTTCCCATATCTCACTGTCGATAAGGTGGTGAAGCGGTATGCCTGCCTCCGTCGCCTCCACCCAGAGCTCAGCGGCACCGTGTTCCACTCTACCCGCAAGTGGTTCATCACCCAGTGTGAGCGAACAGGTGTCCCTGAGCACTTCACCGCAACTCTTGTGGGGCATCACTCCGCACGCTCCGCCAATAAGCTGACCTACGGGCTGTATTCTGCAGGGATCAGTGATGCGCAGAAGCGGGAGATCGTCGAAGGGGTGAGAGTGCCTGGACTATAAATCGCTTCGACCTCGCATTTGACATCAGGCTTTAGAGCCCATCCCGCGTCTCGAGTGAGATGTGGGGTGGGTGTGGGGTTAGGTTGGCTGTGCGGCGTCAGATAAACGCCATCTCTATTCATGCAGTAATTTCAAGTTAAACCGTGCCGCTGCTCTCGCTGAGTGGCGCCAATTATTGAGCGCATAGATTTAGGTTGTCCCAGCAATCTGATGCGAGTTTCTGTTAGTTTGGCAGCACGCTCTTGACCAAAAAAGGTCTTGTATTTTAGCTTGCATACGCACCTATCTTAGATGTTTTCAGACCAATGCTGACAAGTGCTTCCGCCATAACCACGGCACTACTGATACCATCAATAACAGGCACGCCAAATTGGGCTGACAAGCTGTCGGTCAATCGGCTCATACCTGAACAGCCAAGGACAATTGCTTCCGCTCCATCATTTTTCAAAGCGCTCTCAATCTCAATCTCAATTCTGCTGCGAGCCGCGTCTGGATCGGACTGAAGCGTAAGTACAGGTACTTCAGCTGCGCGAACACCAGAACAGCGCGCGGCCAGCCCATACTTTTCAAGGTTTTCGGTGATGCCTACGATGGACCGTGACAGTGTTGTCACGACGGAAAATCGGCATGCGATCATACTAGCAGCATGGAACGAAGCTTCTCCGATACCAATGACTGGACCGTCCATGATACAGCGTAAGGCGTCCAGACCAGTATCATCAAAGCAGGCCACAACGGTCGCGTCAGCATCATTATGCTGTTCAGCGATGTTCAATATGCCGTCGAGGCTGCGTGCGATATCCAGGTATCCTTGGATGCTAGTAGGGCCATTGTCTGGCTGAACCGTGATAACGCGCGTTTCAGGGCGTGCATTACGCCGCGCGACGCCGTCAATCGCCTGCGTCATGCTTGTCGTTGTATTGGGGTTTATGACCAGCAGTTTCATTGTGCCTCCTTCCCGTTAATCGCACGGTTTGCGCGCCAGAGTAATTGCGGTTCTTCCAACAGATGTGAGAGGCCAGCGGCATGTATCGCACGGTCTGCCGCTTCGGCGGCCCCATCCAGTACGGTATTGGGGTCAAGGGTCTGCGAGATCCGCCCACGCAACACAATCAGCCCATCGACCATGACGGTATCGACGTCAGCAGCCGTCGCAAAATGGGTCAGCTTGTGCAGAGGCATACTGGGCGGGTAGAGGTGCGGTTTGCGCATATCGACAAGCACCACATCGCCCTTCTTGCCAACTTCAAGCGATCCGATTTCCTGGTCCATTCCAAGCGCGCGCGCCGCATCGATTGTCGCCATTTCTAGCACCTTGCCGGGTGGCATCCAACTGGGATCAGCGAAATGGCGGCGGTGATAGTGCATACATTGGGCCATATGTCTGAACATGTCATAGCCGCGGTCTGGTGCTGCAGCGTCAGATCCTAAAGCGACGTTTACACCTTCACCGATAAGTTCAGGTACGGGGCAACGCCCGAAGATTGACATGATGGCACTGGGGTTGTGAACTACATGCGCGCCCGTGCGTTTCAGTGCTTCGATATCTGCTTCGGTCAAATCAACTGAATGGGACAACAAAGCGTGGGGGCCGAGGACACCCATCCCCTCCGTATAGGCAATCGTACCGTCCCGGTGCCCGTCTTGGGTAAAGAGAGCACCATGCCTGGAGCAAAGATCGGCGACAGCTTCAGACATTTGCCGGATTTCAGTCTCTGGCACGGATTTACGTTCGGGCCGACCATAGACCGGCATGATGGCACACACGCCCGTCCGTTCTGTCAGCATGCTATTGCGGCGTGCAATGAGGTCTTCGCTGACCTCCATCTGGCGTGCAAAGCTGATGCTCGTGTTGCTCCTGTCTGGCCCTCGGTATGTGCGTGGGAAGGGCGGGCGGCCCGGTCCCACGGCGAGCATCGTTCGCAGGCCGCTTTCACGCGTCACGTCACAATGGGCGTCGCCATATGCAGGATCGTCGGTGCGGTAAATATCTGCGCCGCCACCCAAAAGCGTCAGGCATGTCGTGACGCCAGACATCAGGCGTTCCAACTGCGTTAGACGCGCTTCGGCTTGCCAAAAAGAAACGCCCGAGTGGCAGGAATAGATCGCTTCGCAGGCGCCAAACCAGGCGTCGATATCGCAAGGGGCCAATGATCGCACCAGCCCGTGACCAGCGTGGGAATGGCAATCAATCAACCCCGGTATTGCGGCCATCCCGCGTGCATCTATAACCTCGGTGGCCGTGTCTGCCAATGCAGCCAGCTCTGCATCCGTACCAAGTGCCGTGATGCGGTCTGCTGTAATCGAGAGGGCACCATCCTCGATCACGCGGCGATCAGTGTCGACGGTGACGAGCGTGGCGTGACGGATAAGGATGTCAGTCATTGTGGCGCACTCCGAATGGGATAGCTGGGGGCGAAGATTTCTTCAACGGGAGAGTGGCCAAAGGTTCGATCTGGGTACTGCGCCTTCATGCCATCAAACTGCGCCTGTGCCTGTGTGCGCATCGTTGCGTGGTCCACACCAGGAATTTCACCGTCTTGCATGACAATGCGTCCGTCGATCACCACTGTACGCACATCCCGCCCTGATCCATTAAGCATGATCGTCTGTATCGGGTCGATGACCTGCCCCATCGCTGGATCATCCAGCGCAATGACCGTTATATCGGCCCGTGCACCCGCTGACAGATGCCCCAGATCACCCCGGCCAAGAGCGCGCGCCCCGCCCAGCGTGGCAGCGGTGTAGAGGTCAGCGGACGATACATCCGGGCCATCCCCCCCCAGTCGCGCTGTCATAAGGCCGACTTGCATATTTGCGATCATGTCGGGCGGATGGGTGTCTGTGCCCATACCTATAGTGATGCCGCGGTCCCTGTAGCGCGCAAAACTTTGCACGTTGCTGCCGCCCCGCGCCATCACCAAGGGGCAATGGGCAAGTGCTGCACCGCTGTCCGCAAGAATATCAAGGTCAGGAGCGTTGTACGTGATCCCATTTGCACCCGAGATATACGTAAGGTGCGGAAGTATAGCGCGCGAACAAAGAAAGCCGAGGCTTTCTAGCCATTGCGGTGGGCTCATCCCGTGCATCTCGACAATGCTGTTGTATTCAAAGGCCGACTGGCAGCAATGCAATCGCACGGGCACGTCCAGATTGCGCACAATCTTTGCTGTCTCTTTGAGCAGTCCAGCCGTACAGGTCTCGATCCGATCAGGGGCAAGCATGGTGCGAACCAACCCGTCCGACGTATCTTCGAATGTCTCGCAAAAACGGCGCGCTTCTGCCAATCCCGCCAACCCGCGGGCTTCGTCAAAGTGGAAGGCGATGTTGCCTGCGCCTTTGACGAAGGTATTGCCGCTTCGATAGGCGGGGCCAAGATAGACACGCAGGCCTAGGTCAGCCGCTGCTTCTGCGGCACCAGAAAATTCGTTCCATGTCTCGCCCCATTCGCGGTAAAACAACGAGGCAATGGGAAGTGCCGTCGTGATTCCGTTGGCGATTAACCGGGTAAAGGCATAGCGTTTCTGCCAGCGTAGTTCCTCGGGCGTGTACATCTCGCGCGGACCGGCATGCATGTAGCTCTCCGGCCAGACGCGCCCTTTTTGCCAAGCCGGCTGATTGTCCAAACCCAGCACCGTGGTGTCGAGGTCAGACAGCGCATCAAGGTCGATGAACCCCGGCCCGATCAAGGCAGCACCATAATCGATGCGATTCGCCACCTCACCGGCAAAGCCGTGTCCAACAAAGAGGATCTCGCCGTCTTCAAAAACGACCTCGCCCCTAGGCAGTAGAACATGCGCACCGTTTTCATGTCCGACGACCCAGTCCGCGGTTATCAGGGTTCGGCCTGTGTCACGCCTGACCATCATGGTGCCTCCGTCAGTGAATTTCCGTCACGTGCCACGATGCGTCCTGCTTTCAGCACCAGACGCCGTGTTGGATGCGAGACCACCGCATGGGTCACGCTTTCGCCGTCCACCAGCATAAGATCAGCAACGCAGCCTTTTTCGATCCCGTAGTCTTTCAACGCCATGACCTGCGCACCGCCATAGGTGCAGCACCACAGCGCATGTTCGACGTCCGGATCGGCGCGCAGATTGTTGCGCAGACCAAGTAGCATGGCGCGTTCCAGCATGTCGGCATTGCCGTATGGCCCCCAGGTGTCACGAATGCCGTCTGACCCTGCGCACAGCGTCACACCCGCCGCGCGAAGGTCTTCGGCTAATGGCACCGGACGGGACGGGGTGGCAACGGTGGCAATGTGAATACGGGCTTCAGCCAGACGTGCCACCAACGCGCGAGCCCGATCGCGGTCGGGCATACCCAGACAAAACGCATGGCTGATTGTGACACGGCCCTGCATCCCATGCGCCTGTGTACGCTCAAGGATCATCTCCATGCTGAAGGCCCCCAGGTCACCGGGTTCGTGCAGGTGTATGTCAATCGGCTTGCCATGTTTTTCGGCCAACGCAAACACGGCGTCGAGCTGCCCCTTTGGGTCTGCATCAATCCCACAGGGATCCAGCCCGCCAACCACATCAGCCCCCATCTGCATTGCCTCTTGCATAAGGTCGAGCGTGCCAGGGCGGCTCATTAAGCCTGATTGTGGAAATGCGACTGTTTGAATCGTAATCTGTCCAGATAAGGTTTTAGCGGTTTGCAGGACGCCTTCCAGCCCTGAAAGACCGGTTTCGGTATCAATGTCCACATGACTCCGGATAGCAGTGGAACCGTGACCAAGTGACAAAAGCGCTTGGCGCATGGACTGGCGATGGGGCTCGATGTCCCATTCCTTGCGCAATCTGCGCTCGGTGTTGATTTTGTCACGCAGGCTCGGTCCCGCCTGGTGTTCTTGCCATCCCATACCCCATAGAGATTTGTCGAGATGGGTATGTGCCTCGATCAATCCCGGCAACAAGATCGCGCCGCCGCCGTCCTCAACAGCAACTGTTGAGGACTGGTTGGGCGCGATAGTGGTGATGCGTCCGTTTTCGATCAGAACATCAGTCGCGGCAGCGCCCCAGGGGCGGACATTGCGCAGCAAAAGTGGGTCAGTTTTCATTTTTCAACTCCCGGTCTTAAGCTCTTCAGAGGCCTTGAGCACAAATTGCCTGTCGCAGACGACATAGTTGTCCGCATGCAAACGGGCGACAGGCTGGTAAACGTCAGCGCGGACATACCGCCCCTGATCATCCAGACATTCACGGCGAACATGCATCTGGACAACTTCGCCAAGCACAATGGCGCGACGTGGGTAGTCGATAATCTGGCTAAGGCGACATTCCATCGCTGCGGGCGCTTCGGCAACGCGAGAAGGGGCGACTTTCTGTGAAGGCGCATGGGTCAGCCCGGTTAGGGCTATCTCGTCCACGGCGTCAGGAAATCCGATTCCGCAATCTACCATGGCCTGTGCCAGTGGCATGTCGCACAGGTTGATGACAAACTCACGATCGCGACGGATATTGCGCATGGTCTCTTTTTCGGTCCCGTCGGGTTTTGCCTGAATACCCAGAATGACGATCGGCGGATCCTGCGAGAAGACGTTGAAAAAGCTCATCGGGGCTGCATTGGCCGTGCCCGTCGCCCCTCGCGTAGACACCAAGGCGATAGGGCGCGGCGCCACAAAGCTGCACAAAAGACGATAGCGGTCTTCAGGTGGCAGTTGTTCAAAGTCGAAATCCATCAGGCGATGCCTTGCGCAGGTTCGGGTTTTATGGGTGAATTGTTTCCATGCATACCGGTAACAGCGTGGCAGGCAACCACGCGGCCCCCACCGCGCTGCGTAGTCGCTGGCGAGGTGGCGCGGCATGTATCGGTCGCCAAAGGACAACGGGGGTTGAACGAACAGCCCGTAGGGGGATCGATGGGATTGGGCACTTCACCCGTAACAGCGACGCGGTCGCGACGGTTCATTGTAATGTCGGGCACAGTATCCATCAGCAGCTTGGTGTAGGGATGTTCGGGAACTGAGAAAATCTGTTCGGCGGGACCCGCCTCAACCAACCTACCCAAATACATCACACCCACGTAATCCGACATGAAATCTACTACTGCCAAATCATGACTGATAAACAGATAAGTCAGGCCCAGTTCATCTTGCAAATCGCGCATCAGATTAAGGATTTGTGACTGCACTGATACGTCCAGGGCAGATGTCGGTTCATCACAAACTAGGAAATCCGGCTTGGACGAGATGGCCCGGGCAATTGAGATACGTTGGCGCTGGCCGCCGGAAAATTCATGGGGGAACTTCTCGCCGTCTTGCGCAGACAGGCCAACCAATTCCAGCAGGCGACCAACCTGGGCGCGTTCCTCAGAGCGGTTTGAGATGACCCCGAAACTACGCAAAGGTTCGGCTATAATGTCTCTTACGCGCCAACGTGGATTGAGGCTGGCGTAGGGATCTTGAAAGATCATCTGGATGCGGCGGCGGTACATGCCGCGATTTGCGGCCTTTAGGTCGGTCAGATCTTTTCCGTCAAATCGGATCGTGCCGGCTGTTGGCCGGTGCAGGCCCACGACCAACTTGGCTACTGTGGACTTACCACAGCCGCTTTCACCAACAAGACTGAAGGTCTTACCGCGTGGAATTTCAATATTCAGCCCATCGACCGCACGCAGATGGCGGGTTTGCGCACGCTCAATGATTCGGTTAAGCCAGGGGGCGGTCAGATCGAACGTCTTGCCGAGGCTTTCCACCGACAGCAGAGGTTTTTCGATTTGTTGTATGGCGTTCATGCCAGTTCCTCCTGAAACAGGTGACAGGCGACCTGACCATCGCCTAGGGCTTGTGATTTGGGCTTTTGTCGGTAGCAAATATCCATCGCTCTTGGGCAGCGGAGATTAAAGGCACAGCCGTCCGGTAGTGCCGTCAAACGCGGCATGGCGCCTTCGATCTGCGCCAAGCGGTGCGCGTTACTACCGATGCGCGGGATGGATTGCATGAGGCCAGCAGTATAGGGGTGCCGGGGATCTTTAAAGACTTTTTCTACAGATCCGATTTCTACTATGCGGCCCGAATACATCACGGCAACCCGGTCGGCCGTTTCCGCAATCACGCCCATGTCATGGGTCACGAGGATGACGGCAGCGCCATGATCGCGGCACATTTTTCGTAGCAATTCAAGAATTTGCGATTGGATGGACACATCAAGCGCAGTTGTCGGTTCATCAGCGATCACCAGCGCCGGGTTTGCACAGAGTGCAAGAGCGATCACCACGCGCTGACGCATACCGCCCGAAAACTCGTGCGGGTATTGATCTACCCGGGCGTCGGGGGCAGGGATGCCGACTTCCATTAACAGGTCGATGGCACGGGTCCGCGCAGCGTCCCGGTTCAACGGCAGATGGGTGCGGATTGTCTGGATCAACTGCTGTCCAACGGTCATTAGCGGGTTCAGGCTGGTGAGCGGATCCTGGAAAATTGCACCAATCTTGCGCCCTCGCAGGCGGCGCATTTCATCCTTGCCGAGGGTGTCGATCCTTTGGCCTTCAAAGTGGATCTCGCCGCGATCAATACGACCAGGGCGTTCCAGCAGGCCAGTAATGGCAGCCCCGGTCAGAGACTTTCCCGCGCCGCTTTCGCCGACCATGCCAAGGATCTCGCCAGGTGCCAGATCAAAGGTGATACCATCAACGGCACGCAGCGGGCCATAGCGTGTATCAAAGCAGATTGACAGATCACGCACACTTAGCAGCGTTTGCGGAACATAGGCTAAAGTCATGTAATAGTCCCTTTTCAGCGTAATTTCGGGTTAAGAGCGTCGCGCAGCCAGTCACCCAGAAGGTTGACCGCCAGCACCAGCACGACAAGCGTCAGCGACGGGAAGATCACGACCCACCAGACACCAGAGAAGAGGTATTCGTTGCCCACGCGGATCAGGGTGCCCAACGAGGGATTGGTCGGTGGCATTCCGACTCCGAGGAAGGACAAGGTCGCCTCGATCAGGATCGCCATCGCCAGGTTGATGGTGGCGATGACCAAAACAGGGCCCATGACATTGGGCAGTATGTGACTGAACAAGATTGCAAAGGGCTGCCGTCCCACCAACTGCGCTGCGTAGACGTATTCGCGCGAGCGTTCGACCATCGTGGAGCTGCGCACCGTACGGGCATATTGAACCCATGTAGTAATGGTGATTGCAAAAACCAGGACAACCAGCGCCGCGCTGTCGTGCATCTCACGCGGCAGGGCACCTCTGGCAATGCCGCTGACCAACAAGGCAACGAGGATCGTCGGGAAGCTGAGCATGACATCGGCAATGCGCATGAAAAATGCATCAATTGCACCCCCGAAATACCCGCTGATCAACCCGATCACGATGCCGATCACCATGGCAAATGCGACGCTCACGAAGCCGACAAAAAGCGAGATGCGAGAACCATAAAGAATGGCCGATAAGACATCGCGCCCCTGGTTGTCGGTGCCGAGCACAAAGCGAGGATCGCCACCTTCAACCCAGACTGGGGGCAGCTCACTGTCCCATAGGCTCAATGTGGTCACATCGAACGGAGTGTGTGGCGCGATCCAGGGGGCCAGTAGCGCCGCCAGCAGGATGAGAGCCGTGACAATGGCCGCCGAGACAGTGATGCGCGACGTCCGAAAACGGTAGTACAGATCGCTTTCCAGAAAGATCGAAAGGCGCGATTGTGGATAGGATTCCATAGACATTTTGTATCTCCCTTAGGCGCTTGCTGACATACGTGGATCAATGGCGAAGTAGAGCAGATCGACAATCATGTTGATTGCGACAAACATCAAAGCGACCATCACGAGATAGGCGGACATGACTGGGATGTCGGCAAAACTGACGGCCTGGATGAATAGCAGTCCCATGCCGGGCCATTGAAAGACCGTTTCCGTAATAATGGCAAAGGCGATCATGGACCCAAGTTGAAGGCCCACGATGGTGATCACTGGCATCAGCGTGTTGCCAAGCGCGTGGCCAAAGTGGACAGCTCCGTTCGTCAGCCCGCGTGCGCGGGCAAAGCGTACGAAATCTGAACGCAGAACTTCCATCATTTCGGCCCTTACCAGACGCATAATCAACGTAATCTGAAACAAGCCCAGCATAACGGCTGGCAAAACCAGTGACTTGAGGCCGGTCCAAGTCAGAAAACCAGTGCTCCACCATCCGAGTTGAACGGTGTCGCCACGGCCAAATGAAGGTAGCCAGTTCAGCCAGACCGAAAAGACGAGGATCAGCAGAATGCCTGTCACAAATGTGGGCACAGAAATGCCGATCAGCGACACGGTTTGAAGAAGGTTTGAAATCACGCCCTTGGGATGCAGAGCGGTATAAATCCCCATCGGCACGCCCAACGACAAAGCAAAGACAGCGGCGGCCAGAACCAGTTCGAGTGTCGCGGGCAGTCGCTCTGCAATCATTTCTGCAACAGGGCGTTTATTGCGGTAGGAAATTCCAAAATCGCCCTGAACGGCACCTGTCACAAAACGCGCAAATTGGACGATAACGGGCCGGTCCAGACCAAGCTGTTCGCTCAATTGTGTGCGTTGTTCCGACGATGCGTTCTCAGGCAACATGCTGTTCACAGGATCACCAACGAAGCGAAACATGGTGAAGGCAATCAGCGCGACGGCCAGCATGACCAAGACAGATTGGATGAGACGCCGCAGGACAAAGGCGATCATGGCGGGCTCCTAATAGCTAAAATACAAGGAAGACGAACGAGGGGTGGTAGTCCCGCGCAACGCAGAGATATTGCGCGGGACTACATGCTTTAATCGACTGTGGCGTACCAGAGCCGTGGCTTATTATCCGCCGTCAACGGGATACTGACACCGCTGCGCACAGCCCATGCAAGTGGTTGTTGGTGCAACGGGATCATCGCAACTTCATCTCGCGCGATTTTTAACGCTTCAGTCATCATCGCGGTGCGTTTCGCTGGATCAAGCTCAATTGCGACCTTGGCCGTCAGCGCATCTACTTCTGCGTTCGAGTAGCCGCCAGGGTTCCAAGCGCCCATGACATCGCCTGGCGTGTGCAGCAACGCAGACATGACGCTGTATGAATCCAGCATTGGTAATGTCGCCCATCCCACCATGTAAATGTCGGAGCCGCCCCCCAGCACTTTCTCGAAATGCTTGGATTTGGTTTGTGCGTTCAACCGCGCCTTTACGCCTATGCGTGACCACATGGAAGTGATAGCCTGGCAAATCTCCTCGTCATTGACGTAACGGTCGTTGGGACAGTCGAAACCAACCTCAAATCCGTCGGCATATCCGGCGTCTGCAAGCAATGCCTTGGCTTTTTCAAGGTCAACGGCTGGACGGATGTCCTGAGCTTCGTCAAAACCTGGTACCGGCGGTGCAACAAGAAGGCCCGTGTTGCGTGACCGGTCACGCATGATCTTGTCACGGATCAGATCCATATCAATAGCACGCCAAAGCGCTTCGCGTACACGTTGGTCTTGAAGTGGATTGGAATCGGTAAGGTTGGAATCTAGCAGTTTGTCATACTGATTCATCCCCAACATGATTGTGCGTAGGGCAGGGGCCACAATGACCTCCACGCCTTCAGCGCGCTCAATCCGTTCAATGTCCTGCAATGGTGCCGGCGTGATGAAATCCAGCTCACCTGACAGCAAGGCTGCGATGCGTGTCGCATCGGACCCGATCGGGTTAAATTCGATCCGCGTCAGGTTATGCTGCGGCTCATCCCACCAACCTTCATTGACTGTTAGCACAGTACTGGCATCGGGCTGGCGGCTTTCCAGGATGAACGGCCCGGTGCCGTTTGAATTGGCAACAGCATAGTTCTCACGCCCGCTGCGTATGTCTGCAGGCAGCAAGGCGTCATGTTCTGCCATCCATTCCTGATCAAGGATCAGCATGTTCGTCAGGTAGTTCAGGACAATCGGATCAGGTCCGGTCAGCACTACATCAACTGTGTAATTATCAACTTTTTCAATCGACTTCAGACCTGGAATGTTACTTTTGACCGGCGAGCTTTCGTGGCTTGCTCGCTGAAGTGATGCAACAACATCATCTGCATTAAATGGGTTGCCATTATGAAAGCTCACGCCTTTGCGCAGCGTAAAGCGCAGGCGGGTTGGTTCAACATATTCCCAAGATGTCGCCAAGGCCGGCTCGACCTGAAGGTTTTGATTGTAGCGGACAAGTCCCTCGTAGACATGATTGAGAAAGCCGATTGTATTGCTTTCAGTCATCGAATGCGGATCCATCGCAGCGATGTCTGTAGAGTCCGCCATTCGTAGAGAATTCGCGCTCGCTGCGCTAGATAAGCCGACCGCAAGTGCGGCCGCCGCAACGCTTAGTTTTAGTGAAGAGTGAAATATCATCAGACGCTCCATGTTGATTCAAAAAGGGGATTAGAACGCTTCTTTCGGCGTTTTATTATTGTTTGCAGAATTGCATACAATAAACAAGTTTAATCGTACACAATTAACACATGCACCATCGTACATCACTTTCTTTCGGGTTCTTTTTCATATAACAAAAGGCAGTAGCAAGCGACGCGGTCATTGGAGTGGATGAGATGAACAAGCTATTTATTGAAAACACCGAGATGCGGGGCAAGCAACGCAGCGTTGGAGAATCGCAAATTGACCGAATCTATGCACATGTTTTTGATGCGATTGTAGATCATCGCCTGCAACCGGGAACTCACTTGAAAGAGGATGAACTTTGCGATTATTTTGGCATCGGCCGTACGCGTCTGCGAAAGGTTCTATCGCGGCTCGCGGCTGATCATGTCGTTGAGTTGTTAGTCAACCGCGGTGCTTTTGTTGCACGTCCATCAGTGGCAGAAGCGCGAGAAGTGTTTCGTGCCCGGCGGCTAATCGAAGGCGATTTGACACGCCGCGCTGCTGAACGAAGAGATTCGGGGATGCAGCTTGCACTCGAGGAGCATATGCATTGCGAGCACGAAGCTCGCGAAGCTGGCGATACTAGTAGGGTAATACGCCGCTGTGGCAGATATCATCAGGTGTTAGCCGATCAGGCTGACAGCCCGATTATGGCACATTTTGTGCGTGAGTTGATCGCCCGTTCATCCTTGATCATCGCCGTCTACGAAACCAAGGTTCCGAGCGAATGCGAGATTGATGAGCATCGCTTGCTTTCTGATTTAGTAGTTTCCGGTAAGGCGGATGAAGCGGTTAAACTGATGAACACGCATTTGCAGGGCATCGAAGATCGGTTGCTGCTTAAGGCCAAACAAAAAAAACAAACAGAACTTATCAGCAGTCTTGGTTTATTCTCTCCTTAAAACCCAGTTCAGCTAAATTTATTAATGATTTTCTTAGTGTCAGAGACAATGTGGGGGCTTTTTAAAACCAAACCAGTTGAAGCGGGCAGGGAGACTTTGTAGCCTCGCCGTATGATAAAACACTCCCCATTTAGCTACATGAAATTTGGCCCGGGGTTCCTGAACCATCTTGCTTGGGCCGAGGACCGAGAACCAAGAACTAGGGTACCATCGGACAACAGAGCACCCACCCACGTTTCCGCCTTCAGTGTTGCCTGAGCCCAATCGGTGATGGACGGTTTAGCTTGGGCCGTGGTCCGTGGACCAAGTCACGCATGCCTAGCAAAGCCATCCAAGATGGGGTATAATAAAACCCCATAAACCGATGACAGTTGAGCACAATGAAAGCCAACCCCAAACCATGGCTCTACGGCCCAAACTGGCAGGGTATTCGGTGCGAGGCCCGGACCCGTCGCGGGACCTTGTGCCAGCGTCCCGCCAGACTCCCTGTGGGCCGCTGTAGGCACTGTCAGACAAAACGAGCTTGAGCTGTGCAGGGAGGCTTTATATCGTTTCCGTATGACAAAACGCTCTCCATTCAGGTACTTTAAAAC
>Ga0222719_10002390_pt1 | contig 17179 bp, 14 predicted proteins | sample C33_34DmetaG_FD_165039 | JGI IMG/M metagenome (GOLD analysis project Ga0222719, IMG submission 165039) | Estuarine water microbial communities from San Francisco Bay, California, United States - C33_34D | ecosystem: Environmental > Aquatic > Marine > Unclassified | place: USA: California... | reverse complement strand
AATATTATCAAAGGTAAAACGAAAGGATGGATTGATGTTTATGTACTCAATAAACTGGGCAGCATTGAGGAAGGGAAGCCAGTATATCCTAACTTTAAAGAAGAAATACATGTATCCAAAGATAATTTGATGCCAAGTGAACATCTTACTGTATATGTGGGTATAGACTTTGGTTTGACACCAGCTGCAGTATTTGGTCAAAAGACAGTTACAGGTCAATGGTTAATCCTCCATGAGTTAGTTTGTTTTGATATGGGTACAGTACGCTTTGCCGAATTACTTAAATCAGATTTACATAAATATTTTAGAAACCTAGAAGTAGAAATATATGGTGATCCTGCAGGGGATTTTCGAGCCCAGACTGATGAGAAAACGCCATTTCAAATATTACGCAATTCTGGTTTAAGAGCTTCCCCTGCACCATCAAATGACATTTCACTACGAATTGAGTCAGTTGAAAACGCACTTAATCGTTTAGTTGACGGAAAAGCAGCTTTTGTCGTGGACAATAGATGTCTTAATTTAAAAAAAGGATTTCATGGAGGCTATCATTATAGACGATTACAAACATCTGGAGATAGATATGATGAAAAACCAATGAAGAATAGATACTCGCATATACATGATGCCTTACAATATTTAATGATGGGTGCTGGAGAAGGAAGAGCTATTACGTATGGAAAAGGTAATATACAAGCAAAAAAAGTACAGACAACATGGAATGTTTTTGATAGAAACAAACCAACAAAAAGGAAATCATGGAACATATTTTCACACAATGGATAATATATTTCTATAGTCCTTATGATGTTAAGTGGTGGATGAAATGGAGAAAAAAAGGATTCCATCATTGTGGAGGTATTAAGTACGATCCACAAAAAAAAACATGGATAAACTTTGAGAGGGTATATGGTAAGCTTATTATTGAGAATCTATCTAAGGAGGAAGTTGATGCTACTATTAAAAAAATCAAAAGAATTAATGGAAGAATCATCTACAAAACAATAGAAGAAGTTAAAGTAAAAACTCCTTTTTTTGAGTGGTGGATCAAAGAACATAGCTGTGTAAGTGTTATACAAAATGCTCTTGGAATGAATAAATGGTTTATCTTTACACCATATCAGCTATATTGTGCGTTGAATAAATCATAAAATAAGGATTATTAAAAAATAATTATGGGCATTGGAAGAAGAACTCCTGAATCTGAAACTGACAAACAAATTAGACGTCAGATGAAAGAAGAAGAAGCAGAGAAAAAAAGATTATTAGCTGCAGAAGAAAAGTTAATGAAAAGATATAGCAGAGGACTTATTGGTCCTCGATCATTAATGAGTAGAGCTGGTGGTAGGGGTTTTTATAGAGAAGGTAAAGAGATAGATTAATGGGTACAGGAGCAAGTTCAGCAGAAAGATCAAGAAGTGAATCACGTCAACAAAAAGTGGAAACAGGTACACAGCAAGTTAAGGAAAAACTGGGTATTGGTCTTGGGAATAAAGCTAATAATCTTATGGGACGTGATCAGGATTTTTATGGATCTGAAGCTTCTGCTGCTACAAATGAATATTTAGAAAGTATTGGTGAAGCAAAAGTATCAAGTTATTTTGTTCAACAAGGTGGAGATTTTAAAAGAGTTTCGGCAACAGAATATAATAGATTAAAAGAGGCTGGAGCTAAAGTATCTAAATCATATCAGTTAAGTTCTGAAGGTAAAAAAATGAAGTATGGTAGCTCAAGTGGAGCTATGGGATATGGAGATCCTTCAGGTATTATGACTTCTGTAGAAATATCAGAGCCAATGTTTGAACAACAAAGAAAAATACAAATGATTGGATTAGGTGCAGCAAGTTTAGCAGTAGGTGGATTAGCAGGAACAGTTTTTCGTTTAGGAGCTGGTGCTGCCTATACATCTTCTTATGGAGCTTACAGACAAAAATTTCAATCAAGACAAGCAGGAACTATGAGTAGTCCAGCTGTTACTGGAACAACAACAGCCGAAGGAGATACAAGTTATACTGCACCAACAACAAGTGTTGGAGGTACTGGGATCACAGGTGAAACTGGTACTAAATTTAAATCAAAGAAAGCTTCATCCTTTTTAGGTAAGGGAGCTCCTCTTAGAACATTTTTTAATTAATGCCTTACATAGATTTACCAGATCCAATTATAGTAGATAATAAAAACAAAGTTGATTCTGTATTAAAAAAATACAAAGAAGCAGAAATGCTACAAGATCATTGGAAGCCAAAGTATGAAGAAGCTTATGAATACACACTTCCTCAAAGACAATCTTTTTATGAAGAAACACCAGCAGATAGAAGAACAGATAAAATATTTGATGAAACTGCTGTTGTTGGTATTCAAGAATTTGCTAGTAGATTACAATCTGGCATGGTGCCAACCTTTGCTAGATGGGCAAATTTAGAAGCAGGAGTAGAAATACCAGAAGAAAATGTAGAAGAAGTTAATGAACAATTAGATAGTATTACTTCCTACATATTTGAAATACTAGGATCATCAAACTTTAATCAAGAAGTACATGAATCATTTATGGATCTAGCAGTAGGTACAGGATGTTTAATGATTGAAGAAGGAGATGCAATCAATCCTATAAAATTTACCTCAGTTCCCTTACCTCAAGTTAAATTTTTAAATGGTCCTGATAATAAAATTGATACAGTATTTAGGGATAGAAGATGTCCTTACAATCAAATAAATGTTTTATATCCAAAAGCTATTATACCTACGAATAGTATTTTTAAAAATGATGAAGATAGAAAGATTACACTTATTGATAGTGTCTATCGTGACTATTCAAAGAAAAATCAAGAAGTGTATAAAAGATGTATTATTCTTAAAGAAACAAAAGATATTTTATTAGAAGAAGAATACAAAGGTGTAGGATCAAATCCTTATGTTGTGTTTAGATGGAATAAAGCTTCAGGCGAAGTATGGGGTAGAGGTCCAGTATTTAATGCAATGTCTGCAATAAAAACTTGCAACCTTACCATACAATTAATTTTAGAAAATGCACAAATGGCAGTAAGTGGTGTTTATCAAATTGAAGATGATGGTGTTGTTAATACAGATAATATTTCTTTAGTGCCTGGCACTTTAATTCCTATAGCTCCTAATAGCAGAGGATTAATGCCTATTACTAATACAGGAAGATTTGATGTAGCTCAGTTAGTCTTAGAAGATATGAGAAACAATATTAAAAAAGCTTTATATATGGAAACTCTTGGTAGACCAGAAGGTACACCAATGTCTGCTACTGAAGTATCTGAAAGAATGGCAGATCTATCAAGACAAATTGGATCATCCTTTGGTAGATTACAAGCAGAGTTTGTTTTGCCAGTTCTTAGAAGAGTAATTAAAATATTAAATGATCAAGGTAGAATAGAAATACCTAATGTAAATGGTAGAGAAATACAAATACAAGCTGTATCTCCTCTTTCAAGAGCTCAATATAATCAAGATATTACAGATATTAATAGATTTAATGAGATAATTGGTGTAACATTTGGCCCACAAATGCTTAATCTAATTGTTAATCAGGATTCAATGGCTAAACACTTAGCTAAATTAATGAATATTCCTGAGAAACTTCTTAGAGATAAAGCAGAGCAACAGCAAATAGCTAATCAGATGCAACAGATGGCTATGGCTGGACAAGGTACGCCACCAAATGCTGAACAACAATAAAAAATATCAATCAATAGATGGTTTTGCTCGTTCATTAGAGGATGAAAGAGATTTAAACCAAACGTTTGCTTCTGTATTTAGTGATCCAGCAGGAAAAAAGGTATTACAATATCTTAAAAATATTTCCATTAATGCTGTGAGTGGCCCAGAGATAGATGCCAATGCATTGTTTCATAAAGAAGGTATGAGATTTGTCGTTGGTATAATTGAAGCTAGGATAACCAAACACAACAAGGAGAATAAAAATGGTTGAAGAGAATATAGCACAAGAAAGTAATGAAGAATCAGTAAGTGATAGACCTGAATATATACCAGAGAAGTTTTGGGATGCTGATAATAAATCGGCAAACGTAGAAGCTCTTGCATCATCTTACAATGCTTTAGAAAAAAAATTAGGACAACGAACAGAGGATTTAAGTAAGTCTATTCGTGAAGATTTAGATAGAGAAAGATTATCTAATGTTCCTGAAAGTTATGAAATAACTGTTCCTGAAGGTGTGCCTGAAGATATAGAAGTAAATTTTAATGATGATCAACCTTTAATGAATTGGTGGAAAGACTTTGCTAAATCAAAAGGATTAAATCAAAATGATTTTAATGATGGAGTAAAAGCTTTTATTAATAGTGAATTATCAATGAATCCTAATCCTGAAGAAGAAATGAAAAAATTAGGTGATAATGCTAGAGATAGAGTAGAAGCTGCAGATATATGGGCAAAGAAATATTTAAGCACTAAAGCTTATAATAAATTTCAAGATCTATCATCAACAGCTGATGGTATAGAAGCATTAGAGGAAATTATGAATTTAAATAAATCTACTCCACTTCCAAGTGATACAGCTATTCAAGAAGAAGTAAGCGAACTTGATCTTAGATCTATGATGAAAGATCCTAAATATTGGGATCCACAGCAAAAAGATCTAGCATATATTAAGAGAGTTTCTGATCTATATGAAAAAAAGTACGGAAAAAATAATTAAAATTGGTTATCAAAATATAACTTTAATTGAACAAGAAAGTACATTTCAAAATAGTTTTGATAGTTATGGAGAGTTTGACCATAGAAAAAATACAATAACTATATCTAAAGATTTATCTGATTTAGATTATAGCTGCACTCTTATCCATGAGATAATTCATGCAGTTTGTTATTACTATGGTCTTACTCAAAATGGACAACCATTAGATACAGAAAATAAAGAAGAGATAGTCGTTAATAATATTAGTAATGGTATTACTGCAGTTTTAAAAGAAAATCCTAACGTATTAAAAGACTTGTTAAAAAAATTACATAATGTGCGTTGATAATAAATAGATTATATATTTATAGCTTGACTTAGCCTTTTAATAGAAAGGTAAGCCCATGAGGGATAACTTATCTGATTCTATCTGAAAGATAACTGGTAATGAACTAATATAAGGAGATTCTATGAGTTCACAAATTACTAATGCTTTTATTACTCAGTTCGAAGCTGAAGTACATATGGCATATCAAAGAATGGGGTCTAAACTTAAAAACCTTGTTCGTGTAGTTAATGGTGTATCAGGGGAATCAGTTAAGTTTCAAAAAGTAGGTACAGGAGAAGCAACTTCTAAAGCAAGACATGCTGAAGTAGTAGCAATGAATATCTCTCATACTAACGTAACTGCAACTTTAGCTGACTTCTACGCATCAGACTATGTTGACAAGTTAGATGAGTTAAAGACTAATATCGACGAAAGAGCAGTAATTGCAAACAATGCAGCTTATGCTCTAGGAAGAAAAACTGATTCAATCATTACAGACGCTATGAGCTCTGCTACTACATTAGCAAATACTGCTGGTGCACAAGGTGGTACTTTAGCTACTGATATGAACGTGAATAAGTTTAAAGAAATGCAAGCACTATTTGGTACTAATGATGTACCTGATGATGGTCAAAGATATTGGGCTATTGGTCCTAACCAATGGTCAGATTTATTGGCTGAAGATCAGTGGACAAGACTTGAGTACATTGGATCAAATGAATTACCTTTTGCTGGTATGAATTATACTGCAAAGAAATTTGTTGGTTTCTTAGTGTTCGTACATTCTGGACTAGATACTTCAGGATCAACTGATAGACATACTGTAGCATGGCATAAGTCATCTATGGGTCTAGGTGTTGGTACTGATGTTAGAACAGAAGTTAACTATATACCTGAAAAGGTAGCTCACTTAATGACTTCATACCTATCAATGGGATCAATTCTTATTGACACTAATGGTATTAGAGTTCAGAAGTGTGCAGAGTAAGGAGATAGATAATGGCATACGAAGCAGCAAACCCAGTAAAAAAAATATCACAAGCAGGAGCTGGAAATTCAATCTGGTATTACAATGATGGTGATGCAATCACTCTTATTGATGATGCAGATTACTTTTTGTCAGCTTATAAAGAATTATCAGCTGGTGATATTATTTTAGTAGTAAGCAGTTCAAACACTGTTGTTGATGGATTACTTGTAACAGCAAGTTCTTCTTCTACAGTAACAACTGCACTATTAGCATAACTAACCACAGAGGGGGTTTATCCCCCTCTATTTAAAAACAATGGCAGTAACAAAAGTAGATATAGCTTCAAGAGCATTAATTATGATGGGTGCACAGCCCATTTCTTCATTTAGTGATGATAGTACAGAAGCTCTTGTTGTAAATAATATTTACGAAGAAATAATAGAATCAAGTTTAACAAGACATAGATGGAGATTTGCTACAGGTCAAAAGCAATTATCATTATTAGCAGATGCTCCTGTTGGTAGATATTCTTATGCATATCAAATGCCAACAAATCCTTTAGTATTAAAAATTAATGCAGTAACAGTAAATGATTATTCTATTCCTTATGATAGATATGAAGATAAAATATATGTAAATGATTATGGATCTCAAAGTACAGTAATTATGGATTATATTTTTAGACAAGATGAAAGTCAGTTTCCTCCCTATTTTCGTCTAGCTCTTGAATTTCAATTAGCAAGTATTTTTGCAGGATCTATAGCTAGAGATTCAGGAATGATTAGAGAGTTTGGTGACAGAGCTGAAAGACAATATTTAATTGCTAAAAATACAGATAGTCAAGAAACTACTGCAAATAAATTAGATACTAATAGATATATAAATTTAAGACAATCAACTAGATCGGCAGTTTAATATGGCAAGAACATTAAGAACTGTTCTTACACATTTCTCTTCAGGCGAATTAGATCCTGTATTATCTTCTCGTACAGATACTAAATCATATTTTGAAGGATTAACACAATGTAGAAATTGGTTAATTATGAATACAGGTGGTGTAATGCGTAGACCCGGCACTGATTACAAAGCAACATTACCAGCAGAATCAAGAATAATACCTTTTGTATTTTCTAATGATGAAGTAGCTATATTTTCATTATCAAATAATAGATTAGATGTTTTTGATCAAGATGGATCAAGTGTTCAATCTAATATTACAACAAATTGTAATTGGACTACAGCTCAATTATTTGAATTAAACTATGCTCAATTTGGTGACACAGTATTTTTAACACATAGAAATAATCCTTCAATTCAAATTAAAAGAACTTCTGCAACTACATTTACTGTTTCAGTGTTTGAATTTGAAGAAGATGAAGATGTTGTTGTTTCTGGTGCATATAAAACTCATGCACCATTTTTTAAATATGAAGATCATGATACTACATTAACAGTTAGCACTTCTGCAACTGGAACTGGCAGAACAATAACAGCTTCTAGTGGTTTTTTTACAACAGATTATGTTAATCATTATTTAAAAATAGATGGATCACAAGTTAAAATAACTGGATATACAAGTGCAACAGAAGTAACAGGAACTATTATTGAAACTATAGCTGGAGGTGTTGGGCCTCATTATGAATGGGAAGAAGAATTAATTTCTATACCTAGAGGATATCCTCAAGCTGTAACATTTCATGATAATAGATTATGGTTTGGTGGCGTAAGAGATAAACCTTCTGCTATTATTGCTAGTCAAATAGGAGCATATTTTAACTTTGATGTAGGTACAGGAGCTGCAACAGATTCAATAAATGTTGCTATTGCTGGTGATAAAGTAAACGAAGTAAGACATATTTATTCAGCAAAAAATTTACAAATATTTACAGATGGTGGTGAGTATTTTATTCCTACATCATCTGATACAGCAGCAATAACACCAACAAACATTGTATTTAGACGACAATCAATCTATGGCAGCAATAGAACTAGACCAGCCTTATTTGATGGAGCTACATTGTTTGTTCAAAAGAATGGTAAAGCTGTAAGAGAGTTTGTTTATTCTGAAGGAGAAGCTGGATATAGATCTACTAATCTTTCAGTAATGTCTAGTCATCTTATTGATACACCAAAAGAAGTAGCAGAAATACAAGGTACATCTAATAGACCTGAAAACTATTCATTGTTTTTAAATAATGGTAGTACACTTGGTGGTAGTTTAGCTATCTTTCATAGTATTCGTGATGAACAAATACAAGGTTGGGCATTATGGGAAACAAGAACAAATGATACATTTCACTCTGTATGTGTAGCAAATGAAAATTTATTTACAGTTACTAAAAGAGTTGTTGGAGGATCTACACAATATTTATTAGAAAAGTTTGGGGAAGATGATTCTCAAAATCTTGATTGTCAAACAACAACAACAGTATTTCAAAAGGGTACACCATTAGTTAATGGAGCAAGTCAGACAGGAAATTCATTATCAGTAGATGGATTTACATCTGCTCCACAAGTACAAGAAACATTTACAGTAGGTGGAATTACTGGTACATATACTGTAACAGCAGTAACAGCTACAGCAGCAGGATATGATTTGACACTAGATCAAAGTTTAGCATCTTCACCAGCAGACAATGCAGCTATAACTATTGTTAATGGTTTTGTTCATACAGTTAATAGTATTTATGGAAATACAACAAATGTATATTCTGTTTATGGAAATAGTTCTTTAGGAGAATACACTATTGATTCTAATAATAGAATTACATTAACTGGAGATCCACAACCAACTGGTGTAAAAGTAGGGTTTAATTTTACACCTATATTAGAAACAATGCCTGTTGATAGAGAATTAGCTGAAGGTCCATTAACAGGAGAGTTTAGAAGAATAGTGCGTTGTGTCGTAAATCTTAATAGTGCATTAGATTTTAGAATCAAAGCTCCGTCTACTGGTACGGAACATGAGCTTGTTATACAACAAGTAAACTTTGCTGTAGGCGAAGATTTAACACCAGTAACAGATAGAAAAGAATTTTTCTTTCTAGGTTATAGTAGAGCTCCTACTGTAACAATAACACAGAACGATCCATTACCATTAAAGGTATTGGGGATGTCTTTGGAGGTGCAATTTAAATAATGGCTATTGATCCTATTACAGCAATAACAATCGGCTCTACTATATTTGAAAGTTTTGGTAATTATCAAGCTGGAAAAAAATATAGAAAGCAATTATCAACACAAAAAAATTTTAGTGAATTAAAAGGGTTAAATGATTGGAATAATACAAAAACTGCAATTATTAATGATTTAAAAGAAAACTTTGCTGTACAATCATCTTCAGGAGCTCTTGCAGAATATTCTGGATCATTTGCAGCTATACAAAAAAGCGTACAAAGAATAGGAGCAAAAGACTTAAGATATATAGATCTTATGACACAATCTATGGTTGATGAAATGAATTATAGAATAGATCAAAGTAGAATTACAGATAATTTAAATTTTGTTAAATCTGTTGCAACATTAGGATTAAATTTAAATAAATTAAAATTAAATAATCAACATAAAAAAATAATAGAAAAAACTATGGAAAGAGAAAGAAAAATTGCAAAAAGATTTAATGTTTCCTATAAAAAAGGTACTCAAAGATTTACATCAAGACGAGATTTATTTGGAATTAATCCAAAATCATGGGATATGAAAACTTTTGGAAGTATGAGTAAACCTGCTAAAACAACTACACAATATAAAAGTGCTTATAATGATTGGGTAGTCAAAAATTTAACAGGTGGATATGGAAGATAAAAAATGGCTTTAAATAGAGGATCAAGAAGAATTAATTTACCTATAGCTGGTGATGTTGCTAGATATGGAAAAATAGGTGTTGGAGAAAATGTTTTTACTACTTTTGGAAATATAGGAAAAGAAGTTGCAGAAGAAATACAAAGTAATAGAATAAAAGATTTTGAATTAAAAGAAGTTAGTCATGCTAATTATTTAAATAATTTAAAATTAGAAAAAGATAAAGATAAATTATATCAAGATGAATTAAAAAAAATTAATGATGCAAAATTTAATAATGCAATAAATAAAACAACATCAAGAATAAATATTGATATAAACAATGCTTTAACTAATTTTGAAATTGAATACAAAAATCCTGCAGACTATAATAATAATGTTTCATCTTGGGTAAAAGGATATATTAAAGACAATGATTTAAAACCTTTTGTTGATCAAAATGGTGAAATTGTTTTTGATCCAAAAAATTATATTATAGAAAAAGTTTCAGTAGCAAGTAATCCTGTTTACAAAAATTTAGTAAATGAACAAAATAAAAATAATTCAAATAATTCATTAGAACTTTATAAATATGACCTAGATACATCTTTTGGTAAAGGTTTTAGTAATTTTAGTAATTTAATTGAAAATATAAATGAAGAAAATTATGCTACTTTTTTTGATGATTTAACTACAATATATAATCCTATAGAACTTGCTTATACTAATTACATAGGAAAGTTACAAAATTTAAAAGAACAATATCCATATACGTTTAGTGATGAAAAATTTGTAGAAAATGAATCAAAAAAATATCAAAAAATTTTAACTGAACAAGTTGTTGGTCAAATTAGTAAATTAAATTTAGATGCAAGTAATAGAGAAAATTTAGAAAAATCTAATTTATCAGCAAAACAATTTATTCAAGATTGGTACAACAATCAATTTAATGAAAATAGTGATGATGTATTTAAAATTATTGCTTCTAGATTTACTAAAGATGCAAAAGATTTTAGTTTAGAAGATAAAGATGCAATTAAAATAAATGCAGAAAGTATATTAAATGAAAGATATGAATTTTTATCTGCTGATTTAAATATAAATAATTCAAGATCAAATGCAGAAAAAAAAGCTGCAAAAAAAAATATATTATTATCATCTGAAAATATATTAGCACCAGAAATACCTGAAGAATTTATTGATGAAATATATTCAAGTTACAGTCAATCTGGAGGATATTCTTTTGATGAACAATCCGAAATTGTTAAAACAAAGCAAAATACAAAATTAAATTTAAAAAAAGATTTTAATAATTTATTTATTGGAGAAAAAGATTTTATAGAAATATTAAACGACCCATTATACAAAGATTATGGAAAAAATAAAATTGTTGAAGATTTATACAAATATTTAAATTCAGGAAATATTGATGTTAATAATTTTGTAAATGTATTAAATAAATCTGCAGCAGAAGGATATGATTTATCAAATGACTCAACATATACAGCCTTCTCTGCAGCATTAAATATTACTAATCAATATCCACAATCATTTGTTGATTATGCAAATTCATTAATGTCAGCTAATTATCAAAATAAATCAGCTCAAGATAAATTATATAATTTTTTATCTGCTTTAAATACATATAATGAAATAGAAACATACAATCTTGATCCTAAGTTTGTTATGGCAGCTAAAAAATCATTAAATACTTTACAAGGAAGTAATGACGAAACTGATATTTTACAAATGGTAGAATATTTTGATGGATATGTAAATAAAAAAACAAAAGATAAAATTGAAAATATAGAATCTGAATTTGTTAATACAGCTAATATTTGGTTTGGTGGATATTTACAATCAATAGATCCAAGTGTTTTAAATAATTTTTTAGATAATGTTTTGCCTTTTCAACAAGGACTTTCTTATGTTCCAGTTGGAACAACGTTTAAAGATATAGATAAAGATTCAACATTATATAGATCTATTCCTAATAGTTTACTAACTACAATTCAAGGAAATTTACAAGATACATTAAAACAAAATGAAATAATATTAAAAAATTTAGTAACTACTGAAGCAGTAAGATTAGCATCTGAAATAGAACATAGTTATTTAGGTGCAAATAAAGAAGATGAAAGAGAAGGATTAATGATTACAGCATTTCAAAATGTTATTAAAGAAATTAGCACAGATGGATGGAGAATTGATCCATTACTGTATAATGTTGATGATCCTGATGGTAATTATTCAGTATTAACTCCATATTCTATATTATATCATGGAAATATTAAAAAATTAGAAGATTTAAAATATGAAACTAATCATCAATTAAGAATGATATTTAACGCTATGACTCCTGCAGAAAGAATTGATTTTTTTGAAACTGAAAATTATCAAGAAGAATATATAGATAACTTAGATGAAATGTTTGATAGTGGTAAAATAAAATTTAAATTTGATCAAAGATCTGCATTAACTAACAAATATCGTTGGACTATAATGATGAATAAAAAAGTTGGACAATATAATATGTGGGAAGAATTAGAAGTATTTGATCCTAATGGGGAAAAAGTATCTTGGTCTCCTACAAATAGTGTTTCACCAACATCAAAAGCTTCACAAAAATATGTTAAAGATCAAATGAAAAATAAAATTAAAAATCAAATGTTAGAAAATTTTTCTCCACAATATAGAGAAGAAGGAAAAATATTAGCTACGGATGATGCGTTATTTGGAATGATGGCAGATCTTACAATTTTAGCATTAGATAATTATAAAGAATTTACTGATAAATTTTCAGACTTTAAAGATTTTGATACAATAAAGGAATTAGCAAATAGAAATCAAGCAGAATATGCGGTAGAAAAACAAAATCAAAAAAATAAAGTTGAAATATTATCTGAAAATTATACTGTAAATGAATTTTCAACAATAATACAATCGTATGATTTACCAATGACACCTGTAAAAAATAACGAATATTATGTTTATGATTCATATCAAGTTGATGATAATTTAAATGAACAAAAGTATTTAGCTATTGGTCCAGGATTACCAATCGAATTAAATGGTAAAATAAATCCAGATATTAAAAAAATATTAGAAAATAATAATTATAATGAAAAAGATTTACGAAATATAATTACAGGTGAAATGGGTATTAATAGAGATACCTATGAACAATTAGGAGTTTACAAATATAAATTAGCAACAAAAGCATACGAAGAAATATATGATGAAGTTATTTTAACTCCTAGAAACAGAAATGTTTTAATTGATATTATAGCTTCAGTAGGAATAGATTTAGTTGGACCTAATTCAAAAATATATAAATATATTTATGAGGGTAATATGAATATGGCTAAACAAGAAATTAGTAAATTAAAAGATTATTATAATAATAAAAAAAGACATTCGCACCATTTAATAAAATGGGAAATTGATGGTTAAAATTTTTTTAGATCAATGGTCAAAACCACAACCAAATCAACAAAAAGAAATTGATGAATTTGGAGTACCAAAAATTAAAGCAGAAAAAAAAGATCCATTAAAATATAATATACCATATCAAGCCTATATGGCTTTTGATGATTTTAAAGAAGGATTCATGGATGAAAATTTATTTTCCATGATGTATGAAAATATAACAAATGATAAATATCATTATGTAGCAGATCCTGAATATAATTATTTAGATGATAGTCAATTACAACCATTTTATTCTAATATAGAATATTTTAGTAAATCAAGAAGTGCAGCAGAAAGTTCTGCTTTAGTAGAAAAATATTGGACAGAAGTTCAGAAAGAAAGAAATGGTCCAGCCTATTTAACTGGTAGAATATTTGGAGCATTTTCAGATCCAACTTCGTTGTTATGGTTTTCTCCTGCAGCTAAATTAATATTTACTGGTGGTAGATTAAATACAACAAAAAAAATATTACAAATGGAATCTGCACAAGAATTAGCTAAACATGGAATGCATGCTGATAGAACGTATCAAGAATCAGTAGCTAATATTGGAGGAGCAAGTTTATTTGGTTTGGTTTTTGGTAGTGGTTTTGGAAAAACATTATCTAATCTTGAGAAGAAAAAATTTATTAATGATTTTAATGATGGTTTTAGTATGTGGGAATATTCTAAAGGATTACAAAAAAACAAAGTTAAAATTAATAATACTCAAACTAAAAGTTGGAGATCTAATGATGGTAAAAACGAAATAACTGTTATTGATAACAGTGTTATTCAATCACAAATGAAAGTTAATTCTAATAAATCTATTGATTATAAAAATAGAAATTGGGAACAGGATGAAGTAGAAATAGAAATATTAGATGATGGAGTTATTAATATAAATTTAAATGAAACATTATTACAAGAAGCATATAAAAATAAAACCTATAAAACTTTTGTAAAAGATAAATGGTTTAAGTCCTATAAAGATTTTAGAGAGTTTGTTATTACAAAAAACTTTTTAAAAAAATATATTCAACCAAATAAGAATGAAATTAAAACATGGAAAAATGGTGGAAAAGAAGCTTATGAAAATAGAGTTAGTTTAACAACTGCTAAACAACAAAATAAATATAATGATCTTTGGACAGTTTCTAATAGAAAAAATGCTAATAAAGATCGTGAAACATTTATTCGTAATTTAAGTAATGAAAGATTTGTACCTACTTTATTAGGTAAACTAGGTGAAGGATCTAATTGGAATCCAGTATCACGAATAGTTAATAAAAATAACTTAACTGCTATTAATGCTATTAATAGAATGTTGCATTTACCATTTATTCGTAAAGGTAACTTAGAAGGTAAACCTACTCCTTTTGCCATAGAAGAAATAATGAATATGGATAGATTTGCATTAGGTGATGCTATGTCTGAAGTTATAAGACAACATAAAAAACTTTCTGAACGATTAAAAAATAGTGAAGAATTAATTACTTTATCTGATTTTAGAAACAGAGTATCAAAAGCTTTGATAGATCCTACTTATAAAGATATGCCTGAGGTAATGACAGCTGCAGCTAAAGCTAGAAAATTTTATGATGATTGGGCTGATGAAATTACTGAATCAGGTATTATGACAAAAAATGTAGAAAAAAATTTAAATTATTTAAAAGATAAAGTACAAAAATATAGATTAGAATCTAAAGCTACAGATTATAATATTGCTAACTACAGTGGTAAAATATTACAAAAAACTGTTAAAATAAGAGATAAAGAATTTAAAGTATCACAAGTTTTAAAAATGATTAATGATCAAGAATCATATTTAAAAGTATTACAACAATCAATTAAAAGACCAAATTATTTAAATATATTTGTTCGTAGAGATAAAATAGAAGCTGATGAAGCTGGGTTTAATACTTTTGCTTATAATAGTATTAAAAAATCACACGAAGATTTAACGGATGATGAAATATTTAAAATTATAGAATCATTTAAAGGATCTCAAGGATGGGAAAAATTAGATAGATTTGAAGTTAATTTAAATAAAAGTGGTGATGCAAAATCAATTATTGATGATTATGATTTAAAAATAATGACAGATCCTGTTGGTCTATCAGGTTATTTAAAAGGTAGAAAATTAGATATTGATTATGCAGAATGGATGAGAGCTGGATGGTTAGAAGATGATATATTTGCTTTAATGCAAGTATACAATAGAAGTGTTGGAGCAGATGTAAGAATAGCTCAAATGTTTGGTGATCAAACAGCTATGGGTGGATCTGGCAAAACATTAGGAATAGCAGATGTTATTGCCGAATATAAAGCCGCATATAGAAATGCAGCAGGAAATAAAAGTAAACAAAAAGCTATACAAAAAGAAGCTGAAGAAACAGTACAAGACTTAGAAGCTGCAAGAGATTTATTAAGAGGTACATATGGTGTACCAACAGATCCAAATAGATTTTTTAGTAGAGCTGTACGAGTAGCTAAAAATTATAATGCATTAACGATGCTACAAGGAGCTACAGCTGCCTTGCCTGATTTAGCAAGAATGATAATGACAAATGGATTTGGCAGATCTTTTAGAGCTTTATTAGATGTGTATACAAATAAAAATTGGAAAACAATTTTAAAGATGTCAGATCAAGAAGGTAAATTAGTAGGTGAGTCTTGGGATATATTATTAGGAACAAGAGCTATGGCTTATGCAGATCTTGATGATATATATGGAGTCTTTAATAAGTTTGAAAAACATTTTCAAAAATTTACTGCTGCCAGTTTTATGATTAATGGTATGAGTATTTGGAATCAATATATTAAAGGTCAAACTGGTATGTTAATTCAAAATAGAATTATACAAGAATCTATTAATTGGAGCAAAGGAACTATTAGTCCTGATAATATAACTAAACTTGCTGCATCTGGTATTGATCAACGATTAGCAAAAAAAATTGCAAGACAATATAAAAAACATGGTCAAGGTAAAGATGGTAAATATAATGATTTAGAATTACAAGAATTAAAATTATCACAAAGTGAATTATGGGATGATGTTGAAGCTCAAAGAGCATTTAGATTAGCAACACAAAGAGATATTAATATTGCCATAGTAACTCCAGGCAAAGCAGATACACCATTGTGGTTATCTACTGAAGCTGGATCTTTAATTTTTCAATTTAAAAAATTTGCTTTTGGTTCAACTAACAGAATGTTAATTAGAGGACTTCAAGAAAAAGATGGCAGCTTTATGGCTGGTATAGGATCTCTTATAGCTATGGGTATGATAGTTGATATGATTGGTCATAAAAGATTTGGTAGAGATTATAATAAAACTCCTTTCCAAGAAAAAGTTTTAAATGGTGTAGATCGTTCTGGAGTATTAGGAATATTTATGGATGTAAATAATTCAGTAGAAAGAATAATGAATAATAAAGTAGGATTTAGACCTATGATTGGAGCTGGTAAACCTTATGGTAGTGATAGTTTTGATAAAGTTGGTGCTGTTCTTGGTCCTACTGTTGGTACAGGTGAAAAGCTTTATAAGATATTTAATGATTGGATGTCAGGTGAACATGATTATCACACAGCTAGAAATGTGCGTAGATTAATACCTCTTCAGAATGTATTTTACTTGGACGGAATTTTTGATTCATTTGAAAAAGGTATAAGATAATGGCAAGTATTACAATTTCTGATACATCACCTAGAATCCAGTATACTGCTACTGGAGGTCAAACTTCTTTTTCAGTACCTTTTGAATTTTTTAATGCCACCGATATAGTTGTTATTCATACAAGTTCTGGTGGTGTTGATACAACATTAACATACAATTCAAATCCATCTACTGTAGCTCAATATTCTGTATCTGGGGCTGGTCAAACTGGTGGTGGTAGTATTACTCTTGGATCTGGTGCTACATTAAATGATACTTATACAATTTTTAGAGATTTACCTATTGCTAGAACAACAGACTTTCCTGCTTCA
>Ga0222719_10002389_pt1 | contig 17179 bp, 18 predicted proteins | sample C33_34DmetaG_FD_165039 | JGI IMG/M metagenome (GOLD analysis project Ga0222719, IMG submission 165039) | Estuarine water microbial communities from San Francisco Bay, California, United States - C33_34D | ecosystem: Environmental > Aquatic > Marine > Unclassified | place: USA: California... | reverse complement strand
CAACTGCGCCTACCTTGCCATCAATGACCCGAAAGCTTTCGACGAGCTGATGTACATCCTGCTCTGCGGCACGGGTGTGGGCTTCAGCGTGGAGCGTGAGGAAGTTAAGAAGCTGCCTCTCGTGGCCGAAGAGTTTGCCGACACGGACACCACGATTGTCGTAGCGGACAGCAAGATTGGCTGGGCTAAGAGTACGCGGCAGCTAATCGCTATGCTCTACGCTGGCGAGGTGCCCAAGCTAGACTACTCTCAAGTGCGACCCTCTGGCGCACGGCTCAAGACCTTCGGTGGCAGGGCGTCTGGGCCGGAGCCGCTGGAAGACCTGCATCGCTTCCTTGTGGACGTGTTCAAGGCCGCTGCGGGCCGGAAGCTGACGGACCTAGAGTGCCACGACATCTGCTGTAAGATCGCTGAGATCGTCGTTGTGGGCGGCGTGCGGCGCTCTGCTCTCATCAGCCTGTCCAGCCCTGTGTCTGACCGTATGCAAGCAGCCAAGACTGGGCAGTGGTGGGAGCGTAACAGCCAGCGTGCCCTCGCTAACAACAGCGCAGTGTACGACGAGAAGCCTGACTTCCCGTTCTTCATGAATGAAATGAAGGCGCTGTACGAAAGCTTCTCCGGTGAGCGTGGCATCTTCTCTCGGGAAGCAGCACGCAACATTGCGGGACGTAACGGACGGCGAGATAACACCGCAGCCTTTGGGTGTAACCCGTGCAGCGAAATCCTCCTGCGCCCCGCTGAATTCTGCAACCTGAGCGAAGTGATCGTGCGGTCCACCGATACGCTTGATCAACTGCTGGAGAAAGTGGAAGTCGCTACGGCATTCGGCACGCTGCAAGCTACGCTCACTAACTTCCGCTACCTGCGCTCTGTGTGGAAGAAGAACTGCGAGGAGGAAGCGCTGCTTGGCGTCAGCTTGACGGGCCTCATGGACCACCCTGTGCTTAACGGCAGCAAGGGTAACAAGAAGCTTGAAGAGTGGCTGACTGTCATGCGTGAGCGTGCCGTCAACGTGAACAAGCAGTGGGCTGAGAGCCTTGAGATCAACCCTGCTGCGGCCATCACGTGCGTCAAGCCTAGCGGTACGGTGAGTCAGCTTGCGCTGTGCGCTTCAGGCATCCACCCCAACTACTCGCGGTACTACGTGCGCACGGTACGGCAGGATAACAAAGACCCCATGACGGACTTCCTGCGCGCCCAGGGCGTACCGTATGAGCCGTGCGTCATGAAGCCCGACACCACCACCGTGTTCAGCTTCCCGATTGAAGCACCGAAGACCTCCATCTTCCGTAATGATGTGGGCGCTATCGGACAGCTTGAAGTGTGGAAGCAGTACCAGCTACACTGGTGTGAACACAAACCATCCATCACGGTGTACTACAAGGAAGACGAGTTCTTTTCTGTATGCCAGTGGATTTGGGACAACTGGGACATTATGTCTGGTATCAGTCTGCTGCCCTACGACAATGGTACGTACCGTCAGGCGCCGTATCAGGAGCTTACGGAGCAGGAGTACAAGTCCTTGTCGTCTAAGATGCCTGAGATCGACTGGGCCTCTCTGCCTGCCTTTGAGCGGGGCGACACCACCACGGGTAGCCAAGAGCTGGCCTGCACTGGCGGTGTCTGTGAAGTTGTAGGCTCTGGGGCTTGACACACCCCCGCTCCGTATGGTAAGATAAAACCGTTATGTAGCGTTACGGCAAACCTAATACAGCAATACCAATATTAGTTAGGCCGTAGCGCTTACGTAACGCTAGCATAAAGGAGCAACGTTATGAGCAGAATGGGTGACTACGTAATCGCCCTGCAGGAAGAAGAGGAAACAAACTGGCTTAGGAGAAAGCCGAATGAAGTTAGCAGTGTTGGACATAGAGACGAATCTTTCACACGACACGATCTGGATGGCTGGGGTGTATCTGCCCGCTCAGAACGAGAGCGTACACTGCGCTACGTCATCCGAACTGTCGGCAACGCTGAAAGACGTTGATGGCATCATCGGCCACAACCTCCTGTCCTTCGACCTTCCTGTGCTGCACCGTGTGTGGGGCTGGGAATGGACCGGGGCGGTCTATGACACCATGGTCATGGGCCGTCTCCTTAACCCTCCTGCTGAAGGTGGGCATTCTCTAAAAGCGTGGGCGCTGAGAGCGGGTAAAGAACTCAAGGACGAGTTCGATACCGCTGCCTTCGACAAAGGCCTGACGGACGACATGATCCGCTACTGCCTGCAAGACTGCCGTGCTAACTGGGACGTGTACGAACACATCGTCGCAGAGCTAGACCGGCAGGGCTTTAGTCAGCAGTGCCGTGATCTTGAGCATGCTGTCGCTAAGGCTACGGCGCAGCAGATTGCCAACGGTTTCGCCTTCGACTTCCCCACTGCTTGCAATCTCTATTGCGAACACGAGCAGCGCATGCGGGAGATTGAAGCGGAGCTGCAGGCCATCTTCCCGCCCATCGTGGAGGAGCGCTGGTCCGAGAAGACCGGCAAGCGGCTTAAGGATAGCGTCACTGTGTTCAACGTAGGCTCCCGCCCGCAGGTGGCGAAGCGCTTGGCCCAGAAAGGCGCCGTGTGGAAAGACACCACGCCTACCGGACAGCCCAAGGTTGACGAGTCGACGCTTAAGCAGAACGAACACATTCCCGAAGCCGCTCTGGTCCTTGAGTACCTTACGCTTCAGAAGCGCTACGGCATGCTTAAGAACTGGCTTGATGCGGTGCAAGACGATGGCCGCATCCATGGCCGTGTCAACACGTGCGGTGCCGTGACGGGCCGCATGACGCACAGCTCACCCAACATGGCACAGATACCTAGCGACTCTCTGTACCGCCAATGCTTCGTTGTGCCTGAGGGCAGCAAGCTTGTCGGCATTGACGCTAGTGGCCTTGAGCTGCGCATGCTGGCCCACTACATGGACGACCCAGAGTACACGGACCTAATCCTTAACGGCGACATCCACACCTACAACCAGCAAGCTGCCGGCCTAGACACTAGACCGCAAGCGAAGACGTTCATCTACGCCTTCCTTTACGGTGCCGGTGATGCCAAGATTGGTAGCATTGTAGGCGGGTCGTCACGTAAGGGCGCACAGCTTAAGCAGCGCTTCCTAGACAGCCTCCCTGCCCTCCTGAAGCTGATTAACAAGGTGGCTAGGCACGGGCTGCAGGGCAGCTTACCGGGGCTTGACGGGCGCCGTGTGCTGATACGCAGCGAACACGCAGCACTCAACACCCTGCTGCAGTCCGCTGGTGCTATCGTCATGAAGCAAGCACTGGTGCTAGCAACGGAGAAGCTGAAGCGCTACGGCTACCCGTACAAGCTGGTAGCGCAAGTGCACGATGAGTTTCAGGTAGAGGTGCCTGAAGAGTATGCGCAGCAGGTAGGCGCAGTGTTCCGTAACGCGATAAGGGAGGCAGGACGTACGCTAGAGTTGCGCTGTCCACTGGACGGTGAGTACAAGATTGGAAACAACTGGAGCGAGACACACTAATGAAACGTAAATTTAGAAAACTACCTTCTAACAAAAGGCTTAATGAGCTGTTGGCCTACAATCCACAAACAGGAGAATTGCGCTGGAAAGTCAATCGAGGGGGCACCGCTAAAGCTGGAGACACCGCCGGTTCTCTAGATGCCTCTAGTGGATATGTTACTATTTATGTTGATAGTGTTAATTACAAAGCGCACCGGATTTGCTACAAAATGGCTACTGGGTGGGACGCGGGGGTGTTTGAAATAGATCACATCAACGGCGTAAAGTTTGATAATAGGCTGTCTAACTTACGCATGGTAGACCACGCCACAAACCTTAGAAACTCACCACGATATTCAAACAATAGTTCAGGCTACAATGGAATTTATTTCCACAAAGCCACGCAGAAATGGATGGCCCGTATAAGGGTGAACACAAAATGGCACTATTTGGGGGTTTTTGAAAAACTAGAAGATGCAGTTGCGGTACGTGCTGCAGCAGATGTTAAGCATGGCTTTCATGTTAACCACGGGAGGACCGCATAACGCTTGACAAACGCACAGCAATATGAGAAGATAATACCAGTGGTCAACACCGGCCACGCAACTAACAAGGAACTAAACATGGAAAACCAAATCGTTCAACTCCGCGCTACCATCAGCTTCCCGTCCCTGGTGGACCAGATTGTTTTCAATAAAGCACCCACCGGAAAGTACGGTGTGCAACTCACCAACCTTAGCGACCGTGCCATTGAGCGGTTGGAAGAGCTAGGCGTGGAGACTAAGCAAAAGCCCGACGACAAGTACGCACGTGGTCGGTTCATTGAGTGCAAGTCGCAGTACCCTATTGATAACAGCGGCAAGTTTAACATCTTGTTTGAAGACGACGGCAAGACGCCCTTTGAGGGCAGCCCCCGCGAGATTGGGTACGGCACCGTAGTGCGCGCTAAGGTTAAGGCGTACAAGGCACGCGACGGTGTGGTGCGGCCCTCGCTAGTCAGTATGGCTATCGAAGAGCTGGCTAAGCCTGAAGTCAGCGTAGACGAAGACGCAATGGCTGAGGTGCTGTAATGCGCTGGGGTCTGGACGGCGACATCATTCTGTACAGCGTGGCGTTCGCCGCCAAGGATGACCCCATTGCGTTTGCTTGTCGTTCAGCGCGCTCCGTCTGCGAGCAGATTATGCAGGAGCTTGGGGCGGAGGGCGTTGAAATCTACCTAACGGGTAAAGGGAACTACCGGCACGAGTACGCCTGTGACACCTACCCGTACAAAGGCAACCGTAAGTCCGACAAACCGCAACACTTCACGGCGCTCAAGGAGTACATGATTGACTCTTTGGGCGCCGTTGTGGTTGAAGGCGAGGAGGCAGACGACAAGCTTGGCTATATGGCGTGTCAGCACGGCCACGGCATTGCAACGCTAGACAAGGACCTCTACGGCGTCCCCGGTTGGCACTGGAACTGGAGGCGCAGGGAGTTATTTCACGTGTCACCCGAAGACGCAGACCGTTTCTTCTACAAGCAGCTAATCACTGGCGACGCTACGGACAACATCCCCGGACTGTTCAAGCGCTTGGGCCAGAAGGCCACACGCAAACTGCTAGACCCCATCGAAGATATGTACGATCCCGCTGAGATGTACGCTTACGTTCGTAACGTGTACGCTGAAGCATTCGACAAGGTTGGCATGTGTGTGGACGAAAAGGAACAAATACTGGACGACTGGCTACTACGACAAGGGAGGCAGCTATGGATTCGCAGGCAGGAGGGGGAGCTGTGGGCGTTCCCAGTGGACGCGTAGAGCATGTGCTTACGTACCCTCAGCAGCTTAAACCACTACTGCGTATGATCAAGATGTGGCTTAAGGACCGCCACCGTATTAGAATCATACTGGAAACACTGGATGACTAAGAAGGTACCGAGGACGCGCAATGACGGCAAGTGGACGGAGGCACGCTACTTTGGCTTTATCCGTAGCGCCCTCCGCTCTGCTTTCCAACGCTGGGGACCGAAGCACAGCGCCAAGCAAGCCGCTAAGGTAGCGTACAACACCTACGAATGCGCACACTGCGGCGGCTGGTTTGGTACAAGGCAGGTGGAAGTGGACCATATTGTACAGTGCGGGTCGTTACGGAACTACGACGACCTCCCCGGTTTCGTAGAGCGAATGTTCTGTGAAGCTGACGGATTCCAAGTGCTGTGTAAAGAGTGCCACCAAACCAAGACTAACGAAGAACGCGAAGCAAAGAAGAGGAGTAAGTAACATGGCGCGGGTAGGCATTATTGGTGACACACACTTGCCCTACGAACTAGACGGGTACTTGGAGTTTTGTCAGGAGCAGTTCAAAGCCTGGAAGGTAGACACTGTGGTACACATCGGTGACTTCATCGACAACCACAGCCTGTCATTCCACGACAGCGAGCCACTGCTGCACAACGTACACGGAGAGTACGAGTCTGCGCTACAGCGGGCTAAGCGCTGGTACGCGGCGTTCCCCAAGCTGACGCTCATTCTAGGGAACCATGATCGCATCCCGGCACGGCAGCTACGTAAGCTAGGCATGGAGCCTTCTATATACATGAAGCCCTTAGAGGAGCTGCTGGAGATGCCGAAGGGCTGGCAGGTTGAGGAAAGCATTGAAATCGACGGCGTGCTGTACCATCACGGCGAGAGCGCTAACGGTGTCAACGGCTTCCGTAACGACGCCAAGCAGCGCATGCAGTGCACCGTGTCAGGCCACAACCACAGCAACCTTGGCGTGAGCTACACGGCTAGCGACAGGGAGCTGGTGTGGGGCATGGCGGTGGGCTGCGGCGTCAACCAGAAGCACCTCGCCTTTGCCTATGGGCGACACTTCAAGCTCAAGCCCATCATTGGCTGCGGCGTGGTCATTGATGGCGTACCATACCCGGAGCCTATGGACCTTGGCTCTAAGATTCGGAGGGTTTGAGCCGTGACGCTGCACGAAGACCCGCTGATTGAGCGTGTCCTTAACAACTGCGATGCTATTGAAATCATAGAGTTGTGCGACATAACTACAGAGGAGTTGGTAGAAGTGCTTAGAGGACACATCTTAGACAACCGCGAACGCTTCCTAGAATACATGGAACGATGGGATGACTGGGCATGAAGGTAGTTAAAGGAGACTTCAAGAAGAACAGCAAAGACAAGCACAAGGTTGTCGATATGCTTCAGTCGCTGCGCGACGCGCTTGGCACCTTTGAAGACGACAACCCGGACGTGGCGGTGGAAAGCGCTTGCGTTATCTTCATCGAAGGCAAGGAGTTTGTGCTGGCCTCTAACGGCCTACACCCTGACACCGTTAACATGCTGCTTGACATCGGTAAGTACCAACTCATCATGGGAGGTTTTGAAAGTGAAGAAAGCTACGACGGCCCCGTCCACTAAAGCTGACCAGCGCCAGGAAGGCGGCGACCACTACCGCCTAGCTATTCAGCCCATCGACTTCATCTACCAGAACGGGCTGGGCTTTATGGAAGGCAACGTGGTGAAGTACGTGACGCGCCACGAGCAGAAAGGCGGCAAGGAGGACTTGCTCAAAGCCATTCACTACTTGGAGCTGCTGATTGAGCGGAGGTATGGGCCGTGAAGGACTACCTACACCGCATCTTCCACGCCCTGTCTGTCCTCGCTAACGTAGTGTTCCTGAACGGGCTGCCATATGAGTCCGTATCAGGGCGCTGTCACCGAGAGGGCTGGGAACGGGCTGAAGAGGCGCTTGACGACCTGTTCTGGTTCGACCGTAACCACTGCTACAACAGCCACATCAATGAACGTGTATGGGCAAGGGAGTTGACGAAGTGAACTTTGAAGAACTAGAGCAGCGCGTAGCTGAATGGCATGACGACCGCAACCTAATCCTAGGCAGCAGCGACGCAGCACAAATGCACAAGCTGCTAGAGGAAGTGCAGGAGCTGGACCAAGATGTCCATGACGGCTTTGACTTGCGGGATGAACTAGGCGACTGCTTGGTGGTGTTGATTAACATTGCGACGCGTAACGGGTTTACGCTGAAGCAGGCGCTAACGGTCAGTTACAGCAAGATTAAGGACCGCAAAGGGCAGATGCGCCACGGCATCTTCGTGAAGGAGGAGGACTTATAGGAGGCATGGCGCCCGCTACGCATGGCGTGTAGCGGGCGTTACGCTTTAGTCGAAGAAGGCTGCCCATTGCTTGTATAGCGGGTGGTCTGCCACAATGTTAGCCAGTTCGTCCGCATCTTCCCGCGCAATAGCCTGCACGATACCCTCAGAAACGTCCCCGTATAGCCCCGTAGGCGGAAGCGCCGAGGACAAGATAGTCTTAGCGGGGTCTTTAATAAGCTCAGAGCGCTCGTAGCTGCTGCCCACGCCAATGCTGTTTAGCGTGATGGGGCCAAGCACAGAGTCAAGTAGCGAGAACATAAACTCTTCAGCGCTGGGCTCGTAGTCTTCCTTGAACAGCTCGTTACGGCCCACGTTCATGCCTGCGTAGCTGATGCCGGGAAGCGCTAAGTACGTAGCCGCTTCCTTAGCAGCCCCAGCCCTATCGCCGGCCTTCCACTTATCTACAATTTTCTCGCTGAGCAGCGTGTTGTGCTTGATGGCAAAGCCGCGCATCATCCACAGCGGGCGGAGGTTGGGGTTATTTAGCCAGCCGATAGGCCGACCTGCTGCGGAGATAAGCTGTTGCTGTCCGAGCCCAAGCGTAAGCAACTCGTCGTACAGCTTTTTCTCCTTGTCGTTCATCTTCGTAATGTCGCCGCCCGTGCGCTTTACGGCCCCCTCAATACGAGACATTTCAGACGGCTTGAAGTAGGTACCCCAACGCTGGCGCAGCGTGTTGTTGTTCACACGGCTAAGGGTGTCTTGCGCTACAGTCTTAAGAACTTGATTTTTAGCCACGCGATCAGCGGTTTGGAAGCCACCCCACTTCATAACATTGTCGGTGATGGACTTAGTAATGATTTCGGCACGCTCACCAGCGCTAAGTTTCTCGCTAGCTGCTGGTATGTTTTGCACAAATTCCCCATACTGCTGCTCAATGCCCAAGCGCCGTACATCTGCGCTTTTGCTGGCGGCACGATTAACCAATCCACGAAGACTAGCAATGCCGTTGTTCCACACAGCAGTGGGTATATCGTGGAAGTTAAGCAACACAGTCTTAGGACCGGCCAGCACAGAGTAGCCGCTGTTCTGTAGCGACTTGATCCACGCATTGGCGGAGTTGTTTTGTCCCTTAAGCATCATAGCAATGGCGTTTCGGGCATCGCGAGAGCCGAACTTATTGATACCGCGATCTTGGAACTTCTTCTCTAACGCGTCCATCAAACCATCAGCGCCTTTGTTTAGCTTCTTGATGTCAAACTTTTCTTGTAGCTGTAGCAGGCGGTTGTTATTGTGGATGCGCTGCGCGTTCGTAAGGAATGGGTTGGCGTAGTCGCGTACGTTCAGGCCCTCTTCCGCCAGCTCACGCGTCCGCTTTAGCTGCGCACGATCAATCGGCATGTTGATTTCGTCGTCAGCAAAGTCTTCAATGTAATCAGAGCTGCGCTCGCGCCGCGACAGTTGTTTGCGTTTGGTAATCTTACGAACACGCTGAGTATGTAAGTAATTAGTAGCGTCTTGATTGCGCCCCAGCATTTCGTTATAGCGGGCGTTAGAGTTTTTGGACCAATCTAAATACTCAACAAGTGCTTTAGAAGACTCAGCGCCTAGTTTACCGTTTACATAACCAACAAGCTCGCCTACGGGTTTCTGTCCTTGTGCGTAGTCCAACACCATACCAGCAAACTGGTCGTCTTTATTCCACAGATTGATAACGCCTTGCATGTCTGCATTTTCTACAAACTTTGCGTTCTCTATGCCCTTTTGGCGCATTGCGGATTCGTCGGCACGTTGTACCCTACCGCCAAGTTCTGGGCTAATCCGGCGGCGGATAGCGTCAGACACGCCGACAAACATCTTGTCCCAAAAACGCAAGTCTTGGTTAACGTCAGTCCAGTTGGTTTGATCCGTGATTTCTGCTACTTCGTCCACGGCGCTGGCGTTGGGGTTTTTGACAATACCATCAAGCTTCTGGCCCAGCTTCTGCGCACCGGCACCAAACACACCGCCAAGCAGCGCACCGGACAGCGCGCCTTCAACACGGCCCTCTACTTCCTCGCCGCTAAGCGCACCAAAGCCAGCACCGTAGCCGGCGCCAATACCAGCAGCGCGCCCTAAGCTAGCCCCTTTACCGATAACACCAATAGGCGTAGCAATACCGGCAAGCATTCCAGCACCCGTAGCGGCTGCTGATAAGCCTGGGCTTTCTTGTTCAAACTGCTGAAGCTGCTGACGAGCTGCCGCAATGTTCCTGTCGTAGTTTAGGTTTTCGCTAATTGCCTGCGACAAGTCCATATCTGAGCCGAACACGTCAGATACGGTGCCGCCAACGCCGCGCAGGATTGCGTTTAGCTCGTCACCGACACCAAACGCGCTCTCTGCAAACTGCGTAGCGGCGGCGCCAGCGGTCTCCAGTCCCGTAAGCTCTTCGTCGTCAGGCGGAGATAGACGCTCAATTAGCTTATTAATCGCCTCTTCTTTACTTGACGCTACTACTTTGTACGAAGAACCTTGATAACCCAGCGTGTATTCTTTCACGAAACTCTCCAATTAGTTTCCGCCCAATGCCTTTAAATTAAAGACGAGACTCCATGTCGGCAAGAGCGCGGAGATCGGCGTCCCGCTGTGCGGAAAGGGATTCCGATACACGGTAGCTTCCAGGTTTGCGCGCAGGGGGTAGCTCCGTTCCCGGCTTCATTCCAGCAAGCCTATTAGCTAACCGAAGACGACGCTGAACATTTGTGCGTAAGCTTTCTAGTTGGTCTATGCGGGCATACTTTTCTTCAGACCCGGCAGGAACAGCGCCCACGCTAGAGTACGGTCCAAGAGATTTTAGCTCGTTTTCAATCCCCACAATCTGCGCTTCCAAAGCAGAAATCAAAGTAGGGGACACAGCAGGAACCGTATTCGTGCCCCGAGTTTCAGCAAAGCCGGGCCCCTGAGCAGCCGCTGGTGCTGGCGCTTCGTCTTCAAACGTAAAGTCTTCGGGCGCCGGGCCTTTCGCTTTCTCTCCCGGCTTAGGCAATCCCGCAAGAACGGCCGCAGGGTCGCCTTCTTTGTACTGAACATACTCTGCCGCACGCGCATCCCCAAGAAGAGACTTTAATCTTTCGTTCCTAAGAAGCCGAATAGCCTGAAGTTCTGTTAAATCAGATTGGGGCCACGGCCTATCTTTTGCTGCTTTACGTTCTGCTTCATTAAAAGAATTATTAAGAATGCTATTAATTGAAGCCTTCTCTACTTTTTGCAGCGCCCGCTCTGCGTTTACATCACCCATAGCAACGTTGTCAATGGCGCCATAAAGACGCCTTAGTATTACTGAGCGCTCGTTTATAAGGCTATTTCGCGTTGTTTGCGGTAAGAAACCTTTACCTGCTACTGTATTGTTAGCGTCTTCAACCTTTTTATTATACTCTTCTATTTGTGTTTTTAAGCTTTCCGAAGTTTGAGCAGGAACAGCATCTCCGGTAGGGATTAAACCTACGTCAACAGACTCAATAGGAGCCCCTGCCTCTGCTTCTCTTTCTGCACGGGAGCGCTCCGCCTCTAAGCGGTCAATATTATTTTTATAAAGAATGCTTGCTTGAGTTGCTACAAGAGGCCCAGCGCTTTGTAGCAAACCATTTAGCTGCTCTTCAGTCCTTGCTTTATTAAACGCAGCAGCCATTGCTTGCGTTGCTTTTTCTACCGCTGCGTCTTCAGCCCGTTCTTTATTAAGACGCGCACGCTCCCCTTCTTGATATGCCTGATTCTTTTTGTTATAAAAGCGACCCTCCGCTTGGGATAGCACAGGCATCATGTCAATGCCTTGCGCATATCCTACGCTCATTGCCGCAGCTTGAGCAGCTTCAATAGCCGCTTCGTCTTCAGAAGCCAAAGCATTAGTGTAAGCGTTAATGGCCTTGACTTGGGCCTGCCCCTCTCGAAGCTTGCGCTGTTTCTCTGCCTCTTCTTTTTGCTTTTCCTCTAACACCAGCGCTTGATTGGTAAACAAACGCTGTTGCTCAGTGTCACCAATACGCCCCTGAAACGCCGCTTGGCGCTGCAAAGACTCAACATTGGTGGGATCTAGTTGCGGGCGAAACGAAGTCATAATGGGCTGCATAAGCCCAGTACCGGCCCCGCTCATACCGCCAATGGCGCCCCCAATCTGCGACAACATTCCGCCAAGGTTGGCGCTTGCGTCTCTACCTGCCATGATGTCGCTCCTTAGCCAATCGCGTCAAAGTCAAAGTTTTCAAGTGCCCTAAGACCGGCAGATTCTTCAGCGGTGCTAGACAACAAGCCAGGAAGGCCAAGCATTTCAAGCAAGCTAGAACCTGCAGGCGCTCCTTGCCCAATGCTGCCAATAGCCGTCATGCCCGCACCGAACAAGTTACCGAACAGCTCGCTCGCTGCCTTCTCTGCATTGATTTGTGCTTGAATGCCGCCAAGGCCAAGCTGCGCACCGTAACCGGCGCCAGTGAGCTGTCCGGTCTGGGCCATTTCGCCGGCCAAAGAGCCAAGCTTAAGTGCTTCAAGCTGCTGCTCAAACGGCGTAAAGCCCGCCTCGTAGCCCTGTAGCCCAAGCTGCCCACCGGCTTGCGCAATGTCTGCCAGCATGCCAGCGCCTCGCTGCCCAAGCTGTGCTTGCTGTAGCCCAAGCTGCCCAAGGTTGGTGCCAAGCTGCCCTTGAAGCTGACCGGCTTGCGTGCCGAGCTGACCAAACTGTGCGGCCATGTTAGCGCGGTTAAGTGCCTCTTGCTGCGCCTGACCCATAGCCTGGAACGCTGCTTGATTGGTAGCCTCAGCGCGTGCACGGGCCATAGCGGCATCTTCAGCGGTGCCGCCAAACTGCGAACCGCGCAACCCGCCACGGCCCATGGCAAACTCACGGGCTTGCTGTGCGGCCTGTGCGCGCTGAAGTCCAGGCTCTTGCAGTGCCATGGCGCGCTCAAACACTTGTTGCTCGCGCCCTGCCGTGTCCATCATGGCTTGCTGCATTGCTTGCTGCGACGCCCCTAGGGCGCCAGCTTGTTGCCCTGCTAGGCCAGCCTGCCCAGCTTGCATCGCGGCTAGCGCTTGCGCATAAGCAGGATTCGTCATAGCTTGCTGTAGCGCTTGACCAGCAGCGTCAAAGCCCGCTCCAGCGCCTCCAAACATACTCTGACCGGCTTGCAACATAGCCTGCTGTGGGCCTACGCCTACATCTAAACTACCCGTAGGATCAATCGTAGAGCGTCCTAGGCCCGTCTGCACACCATAGCCACGGAAAGCAGCTTGATCTTGTAGCTCCCTACCCAGCTCTTGAATCTGTGCAGCGCCTTGACGCCCAGTCTGCCGAATATCTTCAGCCATTTGGTAGCCAGCAGCAGCGCTACCGGCACCTGCCAGCAAATCAAAAAGGCTCATTTAGATAATCCTCCCGATGAGGGTCTGTACGTTAATCTCTTGAAGGCTACACGTGTTGCCGTTAACTTCAATGCGGAATCCAATAATCACTGACTCGCCGCTCCCTTTTGCATTCACGCGATAGCGCTTAATGGTTGTAAGGCCAGGACCGTATTCGTCAGTCTGGTTAAAGTATGCTACGTTGTATAGCGCTGGGGCCTGAGCGGTGATGGTCAAGGACTTAGTGTAGTCAAGACGCCCGCTATAGCCCCACCCTGCGTACGCTTGAGCGTTAGACAGCGTAGACACAACAGTAAAGTCAATCTGCTTTACGAACTTAGAGTTAGCAGGCTGACCAAACGTAAATGAATTAGACTCATACTTAAACTCAAACGGCTCATCATTGTAGTTTAGGCCGTCATCGTACAAAAAGCAGCCGTAGCCGCTGGCGCTGCTTGCTAGCAACACGCGGGCTTCGCCGGCAATCTCGTAGTACATGGCACGCTCCCAGACCGTGTTGGTCCAGCGCGTTACCTTGTTGCCGCCCGTTACGCTAGGCGCTCGCATTTCAATTGCAAACGCTTGCAAGTCGTTACTAAAGTTGACAACCGTTAAGTTCTCATCAGGCCAGTACGACAGCGAGATGGTGGTCTTGTCTGCCGTAAGCGCGATGATGTCCGTGATGTCACGGCGTACGTTAGAGGTTAGATCGCCAAGCGGTGCAGACTTCTCTTGGATTGTGCGGCCCAGTGAGCGCACACCAGAGTCGTCAACAAACAGTACGTCAGAGCCAATGTTAGCGATGGCGTCGCGGTTCACGCAGCCAATGCCGCTAATGGTGTCGGCTAATACGATGCCGTCAGCAGCTGCAGGGTCGCCCACAGCGGCGTTGTTGTACACCAAGATGGACTGACGCCCAAAAATAAACAATGCGCCGTTGTGCGCCGCAATGCCTACAATGCGGTCAGTGCCGCTGGGCCAGTATTCGTTGACGTTAAGGATGCCGCCAGTGTTCTGCGCATCAGCGGGCACAGCGCGCCCATCGTACCACTGCGTGGCAATCAGCAGGTCGCTGTAGTAAATTGTTTGGTAGTCGCCGTCTACGCCACTAACCCACAAGCGCCCATAAGCGGCTGCAGCAATGTCACCGTTAATGACTGCCGCAATGGTGCCGCTGTCGTCCTGTGGCTTAATGTAGTCTACGTCGTTGGTGCCGGTGAAGAGCTTAGCAATCGTGCTGCCATCATACTCAAGGCATTCGTTGCCAGCGCTAAACACATACATCTTGTCGTTAAAGCTGACAATGCGGGCATCAGCCAGCGCGCTGTCATCGACGAGGGCAGGATAGCTAATCTCATCCAGCTCGTACGTAGGACCAGCGCTGGTGGTAAGCTTGCAGATAAAGTAGTCGTTTTGCAGCAAAGAGCCGGAGGCGTTATACTGATACACACCAACCGTAGCTAGCACGTAAATGGTGCCGTTGATGTCGCCGTGCCCCAAGCGGTGCGTCTTGATCTGTGTGTCCGCTACGCCAACCGCTGCGCTATACGTTACGTTAATCGCAGTAGTGAATTCCGTCCAAGGCTTACGCGAACCAATACGACCAAACTTATCCACAACAGCATTGTCGGCAACAAGCGCAAAGCCAGGGTCTTGCTGAAGCGGAGAGTCTTCCGTATTCAGCCCTTGAAACCCCGGAGCGCTAACCGTAATGTTCTGTTGTTGCTGCGCCATTACACAGTCATCCAGACGTTGTCGTAATCGTTAAGAGAAGCGTCCCATGCGATAGCGTCGCTAAGGTACACATTAGCTAGCGCAAACAGCTCTGCTGCCGTTTGACCGCCCACTTCGCCACGCTCACGTGCTGCCATAGCTAGCGCCGTGTACACAACGGGCTTAGAGGGCACAAGCAATACATTGTCTTTGTCGCTAAGTTCTGCTTGACGCTTGAAGCCATATACGGTGTAGTTGTATACGGCATCAGGTTTCGGGAATAGCTGTATTTGGATGTCGTAATTGCCGTCTACACCGTTTACTGCATAGTACTTAGGTTTATTGTTTGCTGGCGATGCGGCTTGTCGCTTGCGAATAGCGCTTAGCTGTTCTTGCTTAAGCTCCACCCCATCGTCCTTAACGATAAGCTCTATCTTACCATAATTTCCAGCGTTTGTCAAGCTGTACAGCGCATCGTCTGCAGCGGTCGTAATGGACCACTCGTGCCGTAGCGCATTCCAAGTGTGTGCATCTTCGACAATCTGCTTAGCGTCGTTTACTAACGCTACAACCATGTCCGCTACGGGGTCATCAAGACCCGTTACGTCCGTTACGGTGTCTTCACGTAACCGCTGCAGCACTTGATTCACAGCTTCCAAATACGTCATGATAACATTCCTCGTGCTTGCGCAATGTAGTCAACGTACGGCGCAATAGCTTTCTTTTGGTATGGCGTTAAGGTTGTGTACTTAAACAGCTCAGACCATTGCGGCTCAAACGCATCGCCTGCTGCGGCGGCCATCATACCTGCGCCTAGGCCAGTGCCGTCACCGCTGCCGTCGCCTTCGCCGTCACCCTCGCCGTCGCCCTTTCCGTTACCTTCACCGCTGCCCTCTCCGCCGCCAACGCCGGAACCAACTCCTGTGCCGTCGCCAGTGCCTTCACCGCCTACGTCAACGCTTTGGTCGCCGCCAGTGGTGCCGCCTTCGGGGCCTTCAGTTGTCGTATCGACAGGCTCTACGGTTGTCGTATCGACAGGCTCTACGGTTGTCGTATCGACAGGCTCTACGGTTGTCGTATTGACAGGCTCAATGTCTGCCGTAGTGTCTGCATCAATAGTAGAATCTAGTAAACCACCAGCGGCGCCAATTAGGTCGCCGGTAACATCAACAACTTCGTCTTCTTGCGGCGTGTAACCCGGAACAACATCGCCGGGCTCAAAAATAACATTACCTTGTGGCTCGTAACCTTCATAAACAACGCGCCAGTTTTTTTCAAGCTCGTCCCAAACATAACCAATAACAGCGGGCTCTTCTGGAGTAGTGTCAACGTCACCATAAAGGTCTTCTGGTAGGTCGTTGTTCCACGTTCCGCCAGTGTATCGCTCCCATTCTCTAATGAGTGCGTCACGCAAGTCCGAATCGGTTTCTTGAAAAATTGCTTCATACATTTGACGACCAATAACGTCGTCATAGCCCACAGTTTCTTCAATACCGGAAGCAGGCGCTGAGCCTTCCTGTGTGCTTTGCTGAGCGCCGCTAGTGTTGCCCTGTACTTCCCCATCAGTCTGGGTCGTAGTGGCGTCTGTAGGGGCCGCAGCGCCGCCTGCAGAGCTGCCTCCACCACCACCACCAGCTTCTGGTTCTTGTTGGTCTATAGGCTCTACGTACGTGGGCGGCTGGTCAAGGATAACCGGAACGCCACCAACTACGGCGTCTACTACAGGTGCATTCTGGAAACCTTCCAAGTCGCTGTCTTGCCGCTCTGCTTCCATAACAGCTGGACCGACGGAGCTAACTGCAGCTAGCGGAGTGCTAACTATATCTGCTGCCATTTGCGTAGCGCGGCTTGCTCCTGGAAAAACACTTCCTGGGTCTGCAGAAACAGCGCCCAAACCGCCAGACAGCCCGCCAGTCAGCACGCCTTCTACAATGCTGTCTCCTTGCGCGGCTGCTAAAGTTCCGCCAAGCGCCGCTCCTGTTACAGCGGAGCCAGCGCCTGCGCCAAGCGCTGCGGTTAATCCAGTGCTAGCAGCAAGGCTAGGAGCTACAACAGGCACAGCAAGAGAGAGCAAGCCTTTAGCAAGAGCAGCTAACTCTGGGCGCACAGTGTTACGATATGCAACATTTTCCGGTAAGTTACGATATGCCGCAAGCTCTTCCGTAGCTTGTTGGTATTCTTCAGTCGTTAAGCTTCCCGCTCCCACATCAACACTAACGCCTTGAGCGTCCCGCGCCGCAAGAATCTGACGGTCCATATCAGGGTCGCCAGTAAGTTCTTGCGCAGCAATGCCGGTAGCGTTTGCAGGAACCGCAGCAGTAGGGCGTGGCGTAGGCGTGGGGATAGCCGTTACAGTTTCCGTAAGCGTAGGCGCTGGCTGTCCTGTTTGACGTGCAACAGCAGCAGCAATTTGGTCAGGCGTAATAGTAATGCCGCCAAAGTTTAACGGAATGCCAAAGTTAAAGCCACCCATTAGTCTTCCTTGTCAAGATTGGAGGTGCGCTTAAGATAGAAGCGCA
>Ga0222719_10002387_pt1 | contig 17196 bp, 22 predicted proteins | sample C33_34DmetaG_FD_165039 | JGI IMG/M metagenome (GOLD analysis project Ga0222719, IMG submission 165039) | Estuarine water microbial communities from San Francisco Bay, California, United States - C33_34D | ecosystem: Environmental > Aquatic > Marine > Unclassified | place: USA: California... | reverse complement strand
GGGAACTTCATTAGTAAGTTCTGAGATAATCACTCAATTTTTATATTTTGTAATAATAAAACAATAATATGCTCTACAATATTATTGTTTTATTAGGGCTCTCGTCCTCCCTGACTGCCACAGGGTACGGGGCCTATACATATTTCGATCCTATTAAATGGATTGGAAATTGGATAAAGACTTTACCTGAAAAAGTTAAGCGATTCTTTATGTGGATACTAGAGGAGATATTCAAGGCGTTAAAAGAGTTGTGGAAGATGATACAAAGTATAGGTGGCAAGATAAAGAAAGCGGGTGAAGACGTTATACGAAAACTCAAGGATGGTCTCGAAAAAATGATCCGCGATATATCAAGTGGTGCTAAAAAAGCTATAAAAACAATAGAAAACGGTGGTAAGAAAGTTATACGAGATATAGACAGCGGTGGTAAAAAGGTTATTAGAACTATTGGTGGTGCGGTCACTAAAGTGACTCGTGATATTTCCGGGGCTGGTCGGAAAATGGTGAATGAAATTGGGAAGACTGGGGAGAAGATTTTCAATGATATTAAAAGTAAAGTCAATCAGGCGATTCGTAAGGTTGGACAGATCGCGGGTGCCGCTTTTAGAAAGTTCCAGGAGCTGTTTAATAGAGCATACGAGGAAATTAGAAGGGCTGCATACGCCGTAAGGGATGCAGCTCTTGCCGCCGCGAGGTGGGCAAGGGAACAGGCAGAAGCCGCTGCGAGGGCTGCAAGAGAGGCTGCGGAAAGAGCTGCGAGGGCTGCGGAAAGAGCTGCACAAGCAGCTGCGCGAGAGGCGAAGAGGATCGCTGACGCCGCGACGAGCTGGATGTGTTTCTCTGGAAATACACCAATTAAACTTCTCGATGGAAGGGTGATTCCCATGAAGGATATTAAAATAGGGGATGTGCTTATAAATGAAGTCATGGTTCAAGCTACTATGCAAATCAAGTCGAGTGAAGAAGATCCATTCTATAAAATTTATAGTGAAGAACTCGAGGAAAATGTATTTGTAACTGGGTCACATCACATAAAGTGTGGTGACAAGTACATTCTCGTGAGAGATTTTGAAAAGGCTGAAAAGCTTGATACGGTTGATGATATTCTTCACTGTTTAGTGACGAGTGATCACACGATACCCGTGGGTGAATTTACTTTTTGGGATTGGGAGGACAATCTACTTTAACATACTCCACCGCTTTCTTGGGAGTTTTACATATAGTATCACCACAATGATCCCTATTCTGATAAATCGAATTAATAGACGTTGAAATTTCGTTACATGACTTCAAATTCCAACGACCTAATAGAGGTTTTTCAGCTTTTACAAAAAGTTCAAAAATCTTTTTGATCATATCTTAATTACCGCATTCCTTTTTAAACCTGTCGATACAATGTATACGCTGAAAATCCTGAGACGGTCAACAATACATATTGGAGTGCGTTTGAAATAGTCAAATATTCATTAATCATAGCCTTCTGTGATTCATCTTTTAGTCCATCCCTGAAGAGTGTCACGTGACGAATGAGGTTTCGTAAAATAGAAAACGCTAAAAACAGGGCCATCATACTAAGAATTATGAAGGTGATGTTATAGACTGTATTCGCTTTTCCACGGTAAAAGCGAGACACACCGAGTAGAGCTAATGAGATCGATGTGTATAATCCCACATTACGCAGAGATGTTTGATAAAACATGAGAGTGTCCTTAAACGAGAATTCCATATGATATTACTTACATTTTTAAATTTCATGAGTGATGTGATTTAAAAATGATTTTTTTTGATTTAATTGACCAACAAATTAGTTGGAGAAAGCGAGGCCACCCATACCCGACTGGATGCGGAGGACGTTGTAGTTGGTGGCGAACATGTGCATGGAAGTCGCGGTACCGGCAGCCATCTTGACGGCAACCTGCGCGTTATCGATGCGGGAGAAGTTGCAAGTGCCGGTAGGCTGGTGCTCCTCGGGCTTGAGCGCGAAGGAGTAGGAGTACACACCGGGAGCGGGGCAGCCGGAGTGATGGTTGTACGCCTGGACCTGGTTGAAGTACTTACCCTTCTGCTCCTTGAAGCGGTCCTGGCCGTTGAGGACAAGCTTGAAGGTCTCGAGCTGACCGGACGCTTCCTCGGTGTAAGCCGCGGTGGAGAGCTCGGTGGCGTACATGGGGGTGCCGAGGTTGGAGATGGGCACGAAGCAGTTGGCGTCAAGGCCATTGGCAGTCTGGTTAGACTGGAGAGCAATCTCAGTGACAAGGTTGTTCTTGGTGAAGTTCCACAGGGAAGACTTCGCGGCGGTGTTGGAGAAGCACCACACGAGCTCCTTGACGGGGTGGTTGTACGAGAGGCGGACCTGCTTGGTGGAGCCGGCGTCAACAGTGTCGGTACCAGTGTGCTGAACCTGCTCGATGAGGTACTCATGACCCTTCTGGGCGAATCGGCGACGCTCCTCGGTGTCAAGGTAGACGTAGTTGGCCCAGACCTTGAAGACAGACGCGTTGAGGAAATCGGTGAAATCGGACGCGAGGTCAATATCAATGCGGACCTCATGGTACTGCAGAGCAATTAGTGGCAAATAAAGTCCGGGATTCCTGTTGAAAAAGAAGACTAGGGGCAAATAGACAGTGGAACCATCCGCCGCAGTGGTCATCTTACCCCAAGTGGCCTTCTTGGCCTCATCGAGGTAAAGCTCGGAGTAGAGACGCCACCACTTCTGGTAGTGCTTGTCAATCCTTTGACCTCCGATTGATAATTCTACGGAGGAAATTGCGCGCTCGGCGACCCAGTTGCAGTCACCAGCCTCCGCGGTGGCGGTAGCGGCGATGTCAGACTCGAGTTCGAGGTACATGTCACCGACGAGATCACCGTTACGGGCGACGGTGACGGAGACGCGGCCGGAGTTGGCGGCAGTACCGTTGACGGTCTGCTCGATGAGGTACTCGTGACCCTTCTGCGCGAAGCGGCGACGCTCCTCAGTGTCAAGGTAGACGTAGTTGGCCCAGACCTTGAAGACGGACGCGTTGAGGAAGGTGGTGAAATCGGCCGCGAGGTCGATGTCGATGCGGACCTCATGGTACTGGAGGGCAATGAGGGGTAGGTAGAGACCGGGGTTGCGGTTGAAGAAGAAGATGAGGGGGAGGTACACAGTGGAACCATCCGCCGCAGTGGTCATCTTACCCCAAGTGGCCTTCTTGGCCTCATCGAGGTAGAGCTCGGAGTACAGACGCCACCACTTCTGGTAGTGCTTGTCGATGCGCTGACCACCGATGGAAAGCTCGACGGACGAGATCGCGCGCTCGGCGACCCAGTTGCAGTCACCAGCCTCCGCGGTAGCGGTGGCGGCGATGTCAGACTCAAGTTCGAGGTACATGTCACCGACGAGATCACCGTTACGGGCGACGGTGACGGAGACGCGGCCGGAGTTGGCGGCAGTACCGTTGACGGTCTGCTCGATGTTCTCCATCGCGAAGTTAGTGTGGCGCTTGTATTTGGCCTGATAGAAAGTTACCTCAGGGTTACCAGTAAGGTAGACATCCTGGGCACCGTAAGCGACGAGTTGCATAAGACCACCGGCCATTTTGAGAGTTGTTGTACTATAAGCAGAGAAAATAATTCTGCGACTTTCCGCGATCAAATTTTTCTCCGTCTAATTCAAATGTCCACACAGCCTGAAGAAATTGAAGAGGGTGAAATCGTCTCCGACGAATATGAAACTGAGGATGAGATTTCTGTAGACGACCAAGAAATTGTCGAGGACATGGAGGACCTCGAGGACGATGAGACTGACATCATAGGTTTAATGACTTCGCTCATGGCGACGCAGGATGGTGACACTGTATGCTCGGCTCTCGTCGAGATTTCTAACCAGATGCAGATACAGAATAAAATCCTTATAAAGATTCTTGCCAAACTTCAGGATTGAAAATTTAGTTAAAAGAAAAATTCATAGTAAGAGTAAGCATGGAAGATACTCACTTCATCGATAAGGAACCGAATAGGTATGAAGCACTGGCTGAGCTACAAAAAGAGCAAATCCAATCGATGAATGAGGACCAAATAATTGAAATTGTAAGGAAGTTTGAAATCTTCTGGGATCTTCAGACTGAAGATTATAGGAATGCACGTGAGTTGGGGTACAGACAATTCATCCATGCTGATAATTGGGATAGCAACAATAACCCCATTCCCGGGAAAATTGATATTCTGGCTATTAAGGGGATCCGTGAACGACAGCGTCGTTTTATCATCGATTTGAAGAATCGGGTCATGGATCTCAAAATAGAATCACATGATGTAAACGGTGACGGAATCACACTATGGAAACGAGTCAACAATGTCGTCAAACAACTCAAGGATGGCTATGAAAATATCAGACGCCATTTCATAGCGTATGAGCGTGTTGTCAACCCAATGGCAGTTCCACAGGTGTCTTCAAGCTCTGACCCCTCCACCATGGACGAAGATGAGATTGAAGATTGTTCCCCGTATCAAAAGTGTCTCCTCTACACACTCGACGAAGCGTATAAATCTGGGTACAGACGATACAAAGACTTTTGCTGTGAAGAAATCAAGACTATCGATGGGTATTGCACTCGGGCATGGGTTGCGAAGCAAGAAATCCAGAATTTTGTCCGTAACATCGCACCCAAAGATGATGAGTTCTCAAACTGGAAAAACTTTACGAGTAGAGGGACTGTATACAGGGATGTGATTGAGTACATTTCTAAATGCATCGATCCCCAGTTTCCTGAGATTGAAAAGAGGCGTCATGTATGGTCATTTAAGAATGGCGTTTTTGTTGGAAAGGAATGGATTCCCGATCGCGGGGTTTATGATTCTCGCTTTTACCCCTACGACAGTAAGGAGTTTCGATGCCTGGACCCGACTATCATCTCCTGTAAGTATTTCGATCAGCAGTTTGATGACTTTTCCCATATCGAAAATTGGCAAGACATTCCCACGCCCCACTTTGATAAGGTTTTACATTACCAAAAGTTCGAGCCCGAAGTATGTAACTGGGCTTATGTTATGGGTGGACGCCTTTGCTACGATGTTGGTGATCTTGATTCTTGGCAAGTCATTCCATTTTTTAAGGGCATCGCGAGGTCTGGTAAATCAACACTCATTAACAATGTTTTCAAGCGTTTTTACGAAAGTCAGGACGTGGGTACACTCGGAAACAACATCGAGAGAAAATTCGGTCTGTCAGCCCTGAAAGATAGTTTCATGTTCATCGCACCAGAGATTAAGGGTGACCTCGCACTTGAACAGGCTGAGTTTCAGTCCATCGTATCAGGTGAGAGGGTTTCGATCGCAGTCAAGAACAAGATAGCGGTCTCACTCGATTGGAAGGTACCCGGAGTACTCGGTGGAAATGAAATTCCAAACTGGAAGGATAATTCTGGTTCAGTACTGCGTCGTATTCTACCATGGAACTTCACTAAACAAGTTCAAGAAGCGGACCCAAACCTTGAAAAGAAGTTGGAGAAGGAGCTCCCTATTATTCTACTCAAATGTGTGCGTGGATACCTAGACTATTCCAACAAATATAGGGATAGAGATATTTGGAATGTGGTGCCTAACTATTTCAAGCTCATCCAGAAGCAGGTGGCTATGGTTGCGAGTACACTCACAAACTTCCTTGAGTCTACGAATATCGAGTTTGGTGAAGATATGTTTGTACCCCAAAAGCTATTTGTGCAAGTATTCAACCAGCATTGCCAAGAAAACAATCTTGGAAAGCACAAGTTCCATCCAGATTTCTACATTGGGCCGTTCAGTTCAAGAAATGTTGAAGTCAGGAACGAATCGGTCACATACAAGGGGAGACTGTACCCCAAGCAACCCATCATTTACGGTCTTAACGTGATCGAAGAATCACTCGGATTCACAGACGAGTTTTAAAAAAAATACCTGTACATAATAGTAATGAGTCGAGGAATTCGAGAATTCGTGGAAACCTCGGGCATCAAAATAGAGACCACGGGTCCTAGACGTAGCCCATCACTTCAGTGGCCACCACCCAGGGGTGCGCCAAATGTCCAGGTCCCCCGTGAAGTGGAACTTAATCTTTTGAAGAGACAAGAAGTTCCTAATTCACTCCAAAGGAATATCGTCAACGACAAACGATACGAAGGTATGTTTAAGGAATTCGAGAATGACCCCCTCGAAAATGAGTTCAACGATATAAACGAAAACGCATTCAAAAATGCCCTGGGTAACACAACTTTCAACAATAATTCATTATCTTACATTGCCCCTACACTACTTTCAATGAGTAAACTAAATATTGGTATGTTTAATGCCAACGTAAACAGTGGATTCGGTAAAGAAGCCCGTATAAACATAAAAAAAATACTGTTAAAAAAACCACTCGATAAAACCTTTATCGGTGAAGGTCTTTATATAGACACATTGGATATAAAGGGAATATATGGGCGATTTCAGACGGGTTATTCTTACAGTAAGGAATATGGTCCCAAAGGTAACATAAACAGGGACTATTTCAGTACACAAATAATATTAAGGATTTCTAATGGGAGTGAATCACATAAGGTTACGTTTAATATTTACAAAAATGGTAAAATTCGATTTTCTGCGGGATTTGTCGGTGAGAATATAGGCGTTCAACCAGAGTTGATTCGAAAGTTCGTCGTTGATAAATACACGGAACGGGAGTCTTTCTTATACAATCCATTTGAATACAACAATATCAGTGCACAGTTTAAATTCAACGGTGTTTTTAGAAATCTTGGATTGGCTGCCGCCCGGTTTAGGGAATATGGTATGACGAACGTGACGTATGAACCCGAACTTGGTCCGTTTTTCTATGCGTACATTGATGATTACAAATACAATATTACGAAATCTGGTAATGTTCAAATTCTCGGTGGTAAAAGCCCTCAAGACATATTAAACGCGTATAATCGAGGACAGCGATTAATCGAAAAAATGAACGGTGCGGGTGAAATTAAAATCACGGGGGTATTCTCCGAGGGTGATAAAAAAACGCGCAACAAACCAAAGGTCAAGGCCAAGGCCAAGGTGACAAAAAAGAAGATATTAAACGCCACACAGGTTTCTGCGTTGAACATAAACAGTACAAAGTGTGAACGAATGCCCAAACCCGAACTCATAGATTTAGCTAAGAAGTTGGGAGTGGTGGGTAAATTTGGAACGCGTAAAGAGATCTGTGAGAAGATCAAAAAATTAAACAAGAAAAAAACAGTCACATTCAAAAACACTACCAAGGGTAAAAATGTAGCCATCACCGGAAAGGTAAATACTAAGAACTTCCGGATAGGGCGAAAAATATGTGACCAATATTCTAAGCCCAATCTCGAACTGATATGTAAAGCCATGAAGATTCCTTACGACAAAAAGGACACTAAACTCAGTTTGTGTAAGAAGATTGAAAAGGCTCGTAATAATATAGCCGCTAAGCCGGTTGTTAAACCCCCGTCCCCGAGGGCAATCAGACAGAAGCAGAAGAATGCCAAGAATGCCAGTAATGCGATTAATCGACAGTTGAAGATAAATAACATAGAGATGAAAAGGCGACTCAATGAAAATTCTATCCGCAATGATCTCGCCAAATATTTTGGTGTCACATGGATGAAAAGATACAAACCCAATCTTAACAATGATGTAAAGGTGGTTCAAAATGAGATTAACAAACTGAATAGAAAGAAGAATGCGTTAGGTATACCTTTCAAACGCGATATCAATGAAATTAAACGAAGACTCGTGAGTCAGTGGAAGATGCAAAGAAGGAGAAATCTTGAGAAGAGGTACCTCATGAATAACACAAATGTGACTGGTGTTCCATACAATTTGAAGAATAGTTTCAAGTTGGCACTAGCAAACTACATACTCAACAATAAAAAGGGTAAAATATCTAAAAAGGGAATCGATGATTACCGGAAATACTGGTTAAAGTTTAGGGCTAATATTAATTCAAATGCCCGTCCGAAAGGAATTAACCGAGCGGTTAAAGCTCGGGTTGAAACGTTATAATCATGGTGTGAGAGTGAATGATGACACGAGGACATGGGGAACACCTACAGACTCCTGGTTAGATATGGCTAAGGAGGAACTTTTAGACGCTATCATTTACACCATAGCAGATTACATTAGAAATGTTAGGAGTGAGGGAGAACGCGCACCCCTCAGTTTTCGTAAAAATGATGAGCTTGATGATAACAAACTAATCATGTCTATAGTTGATGACTGGGAATACGTTGAAAGTCCACAACATAAAATGATGTTATGGAATCTCTTCAAGATGCTGAACAGTGATATATTTAGAAGTGAAGTTTAAATATGCACACAATACCGCGACACCTATTTGATATACGGCTGTACCCCACATATCAATTACTATAAGCGGAACAATTGTGAAACTAGATAGAATTCCATGAACCACTATCTGGTATGAAGCATATGACCACCCCGTGACTACCGACATTAACGTCATGAACATGAGACACATGTTAACAATGTCTATAATTCTAAAAAACCATGTTATCATGAATAAACTTATGTAAAATAATATACATGTCATAATCTCCCCCTTCTCACAAAAAGCGAGCCCAGTTATACGAATTCTCGTTCGTGTAGCAGGTGGTGGAACCTCTTGGTTAAATGCTATCGCGACAGAACCATCTGGTTTTTCAACAACCAAATGTCTGGCTTCATCCATGGATATCAAATGTGTCTATTCTTTAGATGGAAATAACAGTTTCATCTAAAGAATGAGCTTGAAGACTTTTTTTCATAGGTTAAAATTTCCCCCTGAATGCCTTCATGGCATTCTTCATGGCGGCCTTAACTTGTTGCCGAGGACTTGTAGATTGCCCACGCCAATCAAGACTGGGTTCCTCTTGGGCATTATTCGCGGCGTTTATTTTATTATTCGCGTCTCGCTCTTTATTTTGTTCAGCTTGTTCCCTGGCTTTATTCTCCATTTCTTCAGCTTTTTTTAGATATTCATTTTTTTTATTAGAATCACTCTCACTAGAAGCCAAAGTTCTATATTTTTTTGCCAGTGCTGTAAAACCTCCACTGTTGCGAAGAGCGCTGGGCATTTTAAACTTAAAACCAAAATAACTTACCTCTCGCGACAGTAGATTCATAAGTATTTTCCATATCACGAGTAATATAATCACCCACGATATTCGTGTTATAGTAGCACTCATCTGATATATACCCTGAAAATTATCTCATGAGCTTCTTCATCATCCTCTTCGCAGCCGCCGCCGCCTTCTTCGCTGAGTATTCCTCCTTCTTCTTCTTAGATCCCCTGCGCATAAATAAAATAATCGCAATCAAGACTGCGACGACAGCACCAATCTTCATTAAAGTGGGTCGGTTACCCGCCCTGACCTTATTCATGAAAGTGGGGGCTGGGGCAGTAAGGTTTACGGCACTGGCCATTGGCTGAACAGCGTTCGACATTTTATACTAGTATATTAGAAAATTATCATGTGTTCACCGGAATCGTTTCCTAGCCTTCGCGGCAGCCCTCGCAGCCCTCTTCGCAGCCTTACTCGTTGAGTATTCTTCCTTCTCTTCCTCACGACCACTCATGAAGATAATAGCGGCGATGAGCACCGCAAATATGACAGCCATATTCATCATCTGTTTCGAACTAACCTTGGACATTTTATACTAGTATATTAGAAAATTTTTACAAGATCAGAAATCTTGTGAATAATGTTATAGAATTCATCATCATTTTTAACTTCCTGGGGGTTTACAATCTCGAGTTCGATTTGATATGAGCATTCTTCTTCCGAATCCATATCAACACTGTCACCTGAAGATATGGTCATATCGATACTCAGATTCTTACGCACGAATGAATGGCGTGTCTTGTTACGCTTTCGGTCCATTTCATATTCGCCAAATGTTGGAATTTCCCGTGAAACGCTAAAACGCACATCAATGGGGTTACATTTGAAATCCTCCTTGATTACATTGATCTTCTGGACCATCGTCTGTTCACCAGACCCTTCATCGGCTGTGATTCGAATGTTGTTGGCATCATTATAATAGACATCAGCAACGGAGGAATTCACACTTTCCCATCCTTGGTACTTCTTCAGTCCCCTGAGAACACGCTCCCAGGTTTCTTTACCCATGTTGGTATCGAAGAGGGAACCGTTATGTTTGCCGAGGCGTAACTCAACTTCGATATGCTCTTCACCTTTCATAGAATCAAATGTGGGTTTAACCTTGTCATAAATGGATTTAATGTCCATCATTGTCATTATTATAACGCGACTTTCCCTTAAGTGTTTTTTGTTTATAAATTGTAATGAAAGGTTTGATAAATAACGGAAACACCTGTTATTTCAATACAGCAGTACAATGCCTTTTGTATATTCCAGTTCTTTCAAACTATTTTTTGAAGTGTCCTTATGTTGGAGAATGTGAATTTACACAACTTTATTCTCACTTAGTTGCCATTTACTGGAAAAATGGTAAAGAGATGATAAACGCAAAGCCTCTCCTTGATTCTTTTAAGAAAAAGTTCCCAAGATTCAAAAGTAACGAACAACATGACGTTCAAGAAGCAATCTTGTGTATCATAGATATCATAGAACGAGCCGTACCGAACATCAAACCATGGTTCTATGGGAAGAAAACACAGGAGACTATATGGCCAGGTGGAAAATCATCTAATGTAGAAGATTTCAGTGTACACATCATCACATCTTCGGGAAATGATATGGGTGAGATGCTTCTTAAAAGTACGGATTGGAATACGATAGAAAATTTCGAAGATACCAGTGGCGATGTGCATAGTGTCGCTACGACTCGCATGTTATTTTCCAAACTCCCACAAGTTCTTATGATTTCTTTTGACACTAAAAGTAATGTAAAAATTATAGAAAACATTCTCATTGACAAATATGAATATAATCTCATTTCTAGTGCTGTTCATGTAGGTGACCAAGATGATGGGCATTATGTCTCATTCGCTAAAAGTAGAAATAAATGGTTTTTATTAAATGATGAATCTACAAAGGAGCACTCTCTACCCGAAGAAGCAGGGTTTTACTTTATGGTTTACAATCTAAAAACTCCTTCATCTTAATATTCTCCTTGATGTTCACGATAGTTCTGTAAAATGTTCGGCGATTATTAGGATATGTTTTATCATACCTCCGCTTCAACGGTTTCCACCACATGGGTTCATCCCATCCCATGTACATACACTCGACGATTGCACCTTCTTCAAACCATGGTTGATCTTCCATTTTACCCGATGGGATTTCAGATTCAAAAAATAACTTCCCCTTTTCTTGAATATATAACCTCCATGTGAGCGGACCTGGTTTGTACCCAGGCGTTTCTCTCGTTGGTTCACGTTTCATCAAGAAATCGACTGTGTTTTTCATTTGAGGCTTCCACTTGAACATCGTTTCGTGTGTTCCTATCCTAATAGGATCATCGATAGGCGTAAATACGAGTCCATCGACTTCTTGTTTTACGGTGGGAAGATACTCATCCATAAACTGTTGGAAATCTCTCATATGATGAAATTCTTTCAATTGAAGACGCCACTTATCCGACTTCATATAGATGATCGGTTGTACCACACCAAACTTAGCATACCCGAGTCGGTCTAACAAATTGGAATTCCATACCATTTTTCCAGATACGAGTACAGCATCATAAATCATGAGTGTATTCTCATACAGTTCACCATCCAAGATCGTTCCCTCATACACATCTTTTTTGAGATTGAGTGACACTTCAAACATCTTGAATGCTCGATTCACGAATAGACACTTCTTCTTCCCCTCAAACATCAAAGCAACCATCATGTGTCTCTCACCGTCTGTTTTTTCGCATACAGTATAATTACCCCCTTTCAAAATAGGGAAATGTTTATACTCGATTGATATGGGTTGAGGTCCGGGAAAATAGTCCTTACTACCCCATGTCGCGTGAATGAACTTCACAACATATTTGTAAAGTGGGGAGTCCGACTTTATAGACATGTCTTATAAAAGTGTATAAACTTTAATTTACTTTCACACCCGCAGCGTTGAGAATATTACTTATACATTCATGTGTGTATGTTGTTGTCAACTTAGCTGCCGTAAATGCATATGTACGAACACCTTGTTCTGCGAATTTTTCAAACATCTTTGGGTAAATTTTAAAACTCCCACTCTTCTTATCCTTTATAGTTTTCATCACATTTTTAGTATTCATCATCCATACTCTCGCATCCGTAGACGAAACCTGATAAATATCCTTGGAGATCTTCTTACCTACGCGCGTGTCAAAGTGAAGTCCCATCTGTGACGGTGGTTCTTTAGAATCGGATTTGACCTTTTCCTTAAACATATCCCAGTCAATTCCCTCATTCACACCTGGAAAAACCAGACAACCCACAGTGTCATGTGGTTGGAAAATTTGATCAAGGGATTCATCATCGACACCAATCCCAAAATCTATGAACACGATACGGTCATGTGTTTTCATATATTTTTGAACAGCTTCGGCCTTTGCGTATGGGTCATCTATCACGTATGTAATTTCATTGTTGATATTCTTTTGGAGGCATCTCATATTAAGTCGAAGAATAGCATGGAGAGTTTTTACTGAACATGATTTCGAGCGAGTCGTTATGATGGTGACAAGATTCATGTGTTATTATATATTCTAAACCTTAAGCCTATCATTAAGGCATCCACCGAATGGTAGATTTCCTACGTGCCCGAGAGTTGTATTTACGTCCGCATAAATCTTACCACCAGCTTGTTGCCACCGCCTACAGAATGCATAATCTTCAGACAAATATCGACGAGTCACCGGATCTATCATACAGTCAAACGCCGCGTGATATTCGTCAAAATCCCTGTTTTGATGGTCATTCTTGCACCACAGTTCAGGAAACTTCTCTTCAAGCGTCTTAAACACCGATCGTTTAATCATCATGAAACCAGTTGGACCGTCTAGAATTTCAATAAATCCATCTTTGATTGGACGATTATGTGCACCAAAATTGATGACGAGACTCGACGAAAGCATAGACATGTCGCGTTCATCTCCACCTTTAACCGCCGACGCTGCTTGATCCCACATCACAACCTTCTTCGGGTAACACGCGACCGAGAGATCGTGCCCAGACTTTATGAGTCGAACGACAGCCTCGGGGTCAAAATGGACATCCGCGTCGATGAACATGAAATAGTCACAGTCAGTTTTCTGCATGAAACGACCGACGGATACATTCCGCGCTCTATGAACGAGTGATTCATTTTCAGTAGTATCAAGGTACATCTGAATTCCTTCCTTTATGAGAAGGAGTTGAAGCTTGATCATACTAGACATATACTTTTCCAAACATAACCCACCATAACATGGGGTAGATAGAAATACCTTGGTCATATATTAAGTATGACCTTTAACCTCTAAGTGTTTTTTTATAATATTCTCTATTTTATTCAATGTTGGTATTGATACCGCACATCGTTCACACATTTCTGTTTTGGAAACTTTGGTTTTCAAAACCATATAGATAATTGAGGAAGCTACACTGTTCGGTGTTTTACTCATAAGTTCCACACAATCTTCAACTGTGTTACACATATTTATACACTTCAAACGCTCTTCCCGTGTCACTTCAAATGAATTCAAAAGTCTATTCATAACATCGAAAGCTTTCGTCACGTAATTCTTTTCAGTTGCACCCATGATAATATCTTTGAACATTTGTGTAGTCCTACTCACATCCTTAGATTGAATCCCAAACATATCCGAAATTTCTTTGGTCGTTCGAGAAACCTTCGCGAGGCGGCATGCGTATAAAACGCAGTTTGCCTTGATACCTAAACGCACCGCACCCCGTGTAAGTTTCCCTTCATTGAATTTCCTGTACATCATCTTCGCATCTTTCAATACCGCATCGGGAAGTGTGTGACACGCTTCATCGATATCCTTGTATGCATGAAACAACGAGCGGTCTCGATGATTCATCGACATGTGAAAATTAATTTTAGCCATACGTTTATTTTCGTATGTAGAGCCACGCTGTGTGGAAATAACCGTTCCCTTCCCCCAGTTTTGAGAAAAGAGTTCAGGGTTTGCATTTGGGTTCCCACACCGAGATGGGTCATTGATCTTTCCATCGTCTGTAACACCACTGGTCCATTCCGCACTCTCATCAATAAAATAGGAATCAACGAGACCACATTCTGAACACGTAGGTAATCCTTCACGAGAATACACCTTAACACCCGAGCATTCACGACAAAAATTTATATTCACTGGCTTTTCTTCATTTTCGTTTGTATTTAGTAGTAGACGGTCTATATCAGACCATATAGCAGCCAGCATCTTGGTATGATTGACGGTGCTTTTTTTAAAAAGCAAATTACGCAGACGTACTTAGGTGTCGTATATTTGATTCAATCATATCTACAGTCTCTTTAAAACTTTTACCACCCGATGTCGTCGGTTCCCACGCATTCCATTCTTTGTCAATAGCCTGATGCCCCGGGGGTAATGGGATATCCTGACCGGTAATTTCACTGTCTGATACGATAAAACCATCGAGGTCCGACTCTTCATCACCACCTTCGTCATACAGGTCACTGTCTGTGTCTTCAATATCAATTTCGGAGTACATGACGTATTGATTAATACCCAGTGCTTTCATCTCAAGATCTTCGAACCGAGTACCACTTGGGTAATGTTCCATCAAACTTTCATATGGTACGGGTGAGAGTGTTTCGTGCTCTAGTTCATAAACACATGCACTTTTATAAAAGAGTTCAGTGGGATTGAGATATCTCAGGCCGATTGTATTTCCTGTATTCATACCAACAATACCGTACATTTCGTCTTCGACTCCATCTTCGTTTACTAATACTTTGACTATATCATTTTCAATTATTTCAGAGGGCACAATCATGCTTAGAGTTTTCAGACAAAAAATAATAAGGGATAATATCACAGATGAAAGTTATTATTTATTCGAAGGAAGGTTGTGAGTATTGTGACCATGCTAAAACCCTGTGTGAATCAGAGGGTTTAGATTATGAAAAAATCATGGTCGACAAGGAAGAGCTCAAGGAAGTGTGCGGTGGCTCAGCATCAACTTACCCTCAAATATCTATTGACGGTCGTCTCATCGGAAACTATTTTGAATTTCAGGACTACATAGAAGATGAATATGAACCAATTTTGAACCCAACATTAAATCGATTTACTGTATTCCCATTGAAGTACCCTGAACTCTGGGAACTTTATAAGAAGGCTCAAATGTCCAATTGGACTGCAGAAGAAGTGGATCTCTCTAGTGATATGGATGACTGGAAAAACCTGAATGATAACGAACAAAAATTCATAAAATATATACTCGCATTTTTTGCTGGTTCCGATGGTATAGTTTTCGAAAACATTAACAACAATTTCGCAGATGAGGTACAAATCTCTGAGGCACGATCCTTCTATGCGTACCAGTCTCATAACGAGATGGTTCACGGTGAGACATACTCTAAACTTATTGACAAATACATCAAAGATGGCACTGAAAAGAAACAGCTTTTCGAAGCTATTCAAACTGTACCCTGTATTGAACGAAAAGCCAACTGGGCCATGAAGTGGTTCGATACAAAGTCTAAAACATTCGCTGAACGTCTCTTCGCCTTCGCATGCGTTGAGGGTATCTTCTTTTCTGGAAGTTTTTGTGCCATTTATTGGCTAAAGAAAAGAGGTCTCATGCCGGGTCTCTGTTTTAGTAATGAACTCATATCAAGAGACGAGGGTCTTCATCAAGAGTTTGCCGTTGAACTTTTCAAATTACTCAGAAACAAACCCTCAACTGAAACGATACACTCTATCATAAAAGAGGCTGTCGAAATTGAGAAGAACTTCATTTTGGATGCACTACCATGTAACCTCATCGGTATGAATTCTGATAAGATGTCCGAATATATTGAGTATGTGTCGGATCGTCTTCTCAAGCAGATTGGAAAGCCTACGATCTGGAACTCTAAGAACCCTTTCGACTTCATGGAAAATATCTCTCTTGACGGGAAGACAAACTTTTTCGAGAAGCGTGTGGGTGATTACGGTAAAATGGATGACACATCCGATGAGATTGGTTTTGATGAGGAGTTTTAAACATTTTACTATCAATTTATCCAAATTGACTGGAAAATGCATGAATTAAATTACTTGAAAAGAGTACCTTCGGAATCGAGACCCTGTGGTTCTAACTGGAGACCACTGTCACCCATCTCTACCTGTGGTTCCGAGAATTCGGGCTGAGGAACATCTACCTCAACCATGGGCTTAGGGGCTTCTAACACAGTCTTGGAACCCTTCCTCGCTTTCTTCGCACATGGCGACTCCTTTGGTATGTTCATCATACCCCATACGACAAACATGAATACGACGGAATGAACCGCAAGGCCTAGTGTGGAGGGGCACCCGGTAGGGGTGGCGATCCTGGATCCCAAGATCCGCCTGACAATACGAAAAGTCTCTGGGTTGGCAATCACGAAAAATGTAAGAGCGGAAATGATAGAGATGACCAGTTTATCCTGTTGTTTTTTACCGTTGCATCCACAACCACAATCTTTAAATAAACCCATCTTAAATAGTTACTATAAATTAACAAAAAAAACCTACTTAAAGTTTGATCGCCTTGTATAGATATAACCAACTACAATGTCGCTCTCTATCCAACGCTCCTCCGATTTCACTACTTCTTCTGTAAACTTTTCGAAACTTCGTAAAAACAAGAATGGCGGTAAGGCCGTCTATCTCAACGCCGGCGACAACAAAAAGCTCTACATTCAATTTCCTTTCATGCGCTCTCCGTATGGCCTGAGTGCTTTCACCGACGAGGGTACTGGTCGCACCTCTTACTCCCTCGACCTGTCTTTCGATCCTGACAACACGGATGCGATGGAACTTCATGACAAGCTCAAGGCTCTCGATGAAATCATCGTAAACACAGTCGCCGAAAACTCTAAGGAGTGGCTAGGTAAGGAGTTTAATGTTGAGGTTCTCAAGCAGGCTCTCTACAAGCCCATGGTTCGCCCTGGTAAGGAACAGTACCCTGCCACTATCAAGCTAAAGGTTCTCACCAAGCCCGATGGTTCGTTCGTCCCCGAGACGTACAATGTACAAAAGGAACAGGTTTCTCTGGATTATATCGAGAAG
>Ga0222719_10002386_pt1 | contig 17200 bp, 19 predicted proteins | sample C33_34DmetaG_FD_165039 | JGI IMG/M metagenome (GOLD analysis project Ga0222719, IMG submission 165039) | Estuarine water microbial communities from San Francisco Bay, California, United States - C33_34D | ecosystem: Environmental > Aquatic > Marine > Unclassified | place: USA: California... | reverse complement strand
TTCAATAATTTTTTTTTTTGAAATTTTTGAATTTGACAAATTGTCAAGTATAAAAATTTTTACACGTTTTTTTTTTAATAACTCTACCGTAAGATGTGCACCTATGTAACCTAATCCTCCAGTAATCAATAAATTCATCAATAATTAATTAATATTAAATTTTCTCCAGAAACAACTATATCTTTGTATTTTTTTGAACTTAGTATTGTTTTTTGAAAATTCAATGATTGATTATTAAATGGCATCATCCAGTCATGTAACTCAATAATTATAACTTTAAATTTATCTATCCATTCTGTGTTTTTTTCAAATAATTTTTTTTCAAATCCCTCGATATCAATTTTTATTAAAAAATAATCAAATGTATTTTCTGGATATTCTTTTAAAATATTATTTACTGTGAAAGTTTTTTCATTAGATTCATTTTGATTTTTTTCATCATAAACTTTATGTGCCCTACTATCTTTTGACTTTTTTAAACCAAAAAAATGTTCCTCACAGGATATAGCTGAATTTATAAGTCTTATTTTTTGTATTTCTCTAGTGTTTGACTTAAGTAGAGAAAAATTTTTTTCTTCTGGTTCAATAGATATAATAAAACTTTGAGGATAGTTTTTATGTAAAAATAAACTTGAACATCCAATATTCGCACCACAGTCAATTATTAATTTTGTTTTATAATTGCTTTCATTTTTATCTTGCGAAAAATTAAGCTTTTTTAAATCATAATCATTATTAAAAAAGATTTCTTGGACGGTAATATAATCACCATATCTCTCAATCTTTTGAAAAAAAAAGCTTTTCGAATGTTTGTCATAAATAAGTATTTTTTTTATAGATAAATATAAAAGATTAGGTGTTAAAATAACATAACGTTTTTGTTTATTGAAAATACTTAATATAAAATATAATAAAAATTTAAAAATATTCATTAATTTAATTTTTTTAAAATTTTAAGGAAAAATATTTTTGGGTTTACCAAAAATATTTTTGTAATTTTTATAATTATCCATGGCCACAAATAATACTTTCCCTGAAAATGGTTTTGAAAAACATAATTATCATTAAATTTTAAAGCTTCTAGAATTTTTGGTTTTTTTAAAATTTTTTTAAAATTAATATTATATACTTTTAAATGTTTTTTTTCTTCTTTCAATGAATTGGTGGCATTAATATCAAATCCTATGTTCTTAATTAAATTTTTTTTTGGTATTATTGTAAGTCCATTTTTTTTCCATACACAACAGGTCCAAACATATGCCCAACTATCAATTTTTTCTTTTTTTACTTTATTAAAAATTTTTTCCCAATATCTTCTCTCAATTATGTTTGTATGATGTGCTTTCCAAATGTCAGTTTTTTTCCACTTATTCCAAAAACTTAAGTTGTTATCATAATGTTTCCATGCTCTTCTCCATGATGCCCATCCCCAACAATGAGGATATTTTGAGAAATAATAATCATCATTAATTTTACCATTAAAAAAATTAGATCCTGAAATTGAAAAGATTTTTTTATTATTTTTGTATAGTTCATTAGTTTTATGACAAAAATCAAAGAAAGAGTGATTTGGAATACAATCGTCTTCTAAAATTATACCAAATTTGTTGTTATTAAAAAACCATTTAATTCCTTTGCTTACCGAAATCTTACATCCTAAATTAGTAGAATTGTAATTTTTTTTTAATATACAATTCCAATCGATTTTATTAACTTCATCTTTTACTAATTTACATTTTTTAATATCTTCGATATTTTTTTTTGAACCATCCAAGGAGATGTAAATTTTTTTTGGTTTTATTTTTCTCAATGAATTGATTAATTTCTTAATATGTAATGGTCTATTATAACCAAGAATTAAAACAGGAATATTACGATAAGGTAATTTCATTTTTTTTATTTAAATTTTTAAAACGCTATATATACAATATGTTAATGTTAAATTAGTTTAAATTATAATATGAAATATAAAAAATTACTTATAACTGGTGGATTGGGATTTATAGGAGGAAATTTTCTCAGATTATTGACAAATAAATATCCAAAATCAAAGTTTTTAAATATTGACAAATTTACTTATGCTGCATCAAATGAATTAGCTAATCAATTAAAGAAAAATAAAAATTATTTTTTTCAAAAAATTGATATTTGTGATTTTAATAAACTAAAAAAAAAATTTAATAGTTTTAATCCTGATATAGTAGTTCATTTTGCGGCAGAAAGTCATGTAGATAATTCAATAAAAAAACCTGATAATTTTATAAACACTAATATTGTTGGAACTTATAATTTATTAAGACTTCTAAAAAAAGATATAAAACTAATTCATATATCGACTGATGAAGTATTTGGTGAAGCAAATAAAAAAAGTTTTAATGAAAACTCTAAGTACGACCCAAGATCTCCTTACTCTGCCACTAAAGCATCTTCTGACCACCTTGTCAGAGCTTGGTCTAATACTTATGGCATAAATTATAATATTGTTAATTCATCAAACAATTTTGGTCCTTATCAAAATGAGGAAAAATTTATTCCAGTGATAATAAACTCTATTATTAAGAAGAAAAAAATTCCTCTATATGGTAATGGTAGGAATATTCGAGAATGGATATATGTAGAAGATTTTGTAAATGCAATTGAGTTTTTAATAAAGAAAGATATTGCAAATCAAACATTTCTTATAGGTAGCGGCTATACAGAAGAAAACATTAATATAATTTATAGAATTATAAAAATAATAAATTCAAAATTTAAAATTAAAATAGAAGATAATCAAATAAAGTATGTTAGGGATAGAGCTGGACATGATAAAGTTTATAAAATTAATAGCAGTAAAATTAGAAAATTAGGCTGGAAACATAAAATAAAACTTAATAATGGTCTATTAAAAACAATTAATTTTTATATAAACAAATTAAAATAACTTTTATGAAAGCAATACTTTTAGCAGGTGGTACGGGCTCCAGAATGAGACCGACAACGTCAGCGATAAACAAGCATCTTTTACCTGTCTATAACAAACCAATGATTTTTTACTCTTTAAGTGTTTTACTTTTACTAAAATTTAGAGAAATAATAATAGTTTGTGATCCTGGTAGTATACATTTGTATAAAAAATTACTTTCTGATGGTTCTAACTTGGGTATTAAAATAAGATATGTGATTCAAAAGAAAGCAAATGGTATACCAGAGTCATTTCTCATTACTCAAAAACTCATCAAAAATAAAAATGTTTGTTTAATGTTGGCTGATAATTTTATTTTTGGAAGCGACCTATTCAACTTTTTAAAAAAAGGAATTAAAAATATAAAAGGTGCATATTTTTATGCATATAATGTTCAAAATCCCAAAAATTATGCAGTTCTCAACAGTAAAAAAGGTAAAATTATTGATATTGAGGAAAAACCTGAAAATCCAAAATCAAACTTAGCAATTCCTGGTTTGTATTTTTTTGATAAAGATGTTGTTTCATATTGCAAAAGTCTAAAAAAATCAAAAAGAGGTGAACTGGAAATAGTTGATTTGATAAATATTTATATTAAAAACAAAAAAGCAAAATTTTCAACAATAGGTAGAGGCATCTCTTGGCTAGATATGGGATCTTTTGACGATTTAAACGATTGTTCTAATTTTATAAGAGCAATTGAAAAAAGACAAAATTTTGTAATTGGTTCACCAGAAGAGGTAGCTTGGAGAAATAGCTTCATATCAATGAAAAAACTAAAAAAAGTTGCAAAAAAATACAAAAATGAATATGGAAAGTATTTAAGCAACCTTTCTTAATAAAAAAATATGAAACATTGTAAATGTAAGATAACTGGAGAAAAAATTCCTGTAATTTTAAATTATGGTGATATGCCAATTGCAAATGATTTTTCAAAAAAAATTAATAAAAAAAATAATTATAAAATGCAGATAGCATTTAATGAAAATAATGGAGTTTTTCAACTCGTCAGCGCCCCAAAGCCAAAAAAATTATTTAATAAAAATTATGCTTTTATGTCATCAACGTCTAAAAACATGCAAAAACATTTTAGACAAGTAGCTGATATGATTAAAAAAAAATTTCTGAAGAGTAAGTCCAATATTATGGAAATTGGTTGTAATGACGGCATCTTTTTACAAAATTTTAGAAGATTTAATCATCTAGGTGTCGAACCATCTAAAAATGTTTGTCAAATTTCAAAATCGAAAAAATTAAATGTTGTAAATTCTTTTTTTAATAAACAATTAATTGATAAAAAAAAATTAGTAAATAAATTTGATATAATCTTTGCAGCAAATGTAATCTGTCATATACCAGATATCATCACTCTTTTTAAAAATATTGAACTTGCTCTTAAAGATAAAGGTGTATTCATATTTGAAGAACCTTATCTTGGAGATGTAATTGAAAAAATATCATATGATCAAATATACGATGAACATTTTTATCTTTTTTCAGTAAGTGCTATAAAATCAATTATAAAAAATCTTAATTTAGAAGTATTAAATGCAGAGAGAATTTCAACTCATGGTGGGTCTGTGAGATATTATATTCAAAAAAAAGGTTCTAGAAAAATAAGTAATAAATTAAATGTTATGCTTAATTATGAAAAAAAAATTCAAATAACAAAAATTAAAACAATTATGAATTTTGCAAAAAAATGTATTCAATCACAAAAAAAAATTTTTCAAACAATAACAAAATTAAATAAAAAAAAAATAAAAGTTTATGGTTATGGAGCGACGTCTAAAAGTACTACTATAATTAATTTTTGTAATTTAAATTCAAATTTAATAAAAGGAATTTTTGATACAAGTCCAACCAAAATAGGGGGTTATGCGCCTGGCACCTCAATTCCAATTATAGACTATAAAAAATTCGATATTATAAATCCGAAATATTGTATTTTATTTGCATGGAATCACTATTTAGAAATTTTTAAAAAAGAAAAAAATAAAAATATAATCTGGTTAACTCATATCAACAAAAAATTTTTTAATACAAAAAGTAGAAAAAATATCATTGCACCTAGTTTATGATAAACTTTGCAAATCCTAAAAGTGAGTATTTAGACAAAAAAAAAGAAATAGATTTAGTAATTAGCCAAACGCTTAAAAGTAATGATTATATTCTTGGAAAATCCGTAAAAAAATTTGAAAGAAATTTTTCTAATTATAATCAATGTAAATACTCGATAGGTGTTTCGAGTGGAACAGAAGCAATAATTATTTGTCTAAAATCTTTGGGTATTAAAATGGGAGATGAAGTTATTACAACATCTCATACAGCTTATGCGACTGTAGCTGCTATTACTGAAATTGGTGCAAAGCCAGTATTAATTGATATTGAAAATAACTACTTCAATATGAACTATGAGGAAATAACTAAAAATTTAAGTAAAAAAACTAAATGTTTAATTTTAGTTCATTTGTACGGGATTGTGGCAAACATAAAAAAAATTAAAGAAATATGTATAAAAAATAGAATATTTTTAATTGAAGATTGTGCACAAGCACATGGAGCTGAATTTAATGGTAAAAAAGTAGGTACTTTTGGAGACTTTGGTACTTTTAGTTTTTATCCCACAAAAAATTTATCGACGTTTGGAGATGCCGGTGCAATTATAACAAATAATCATAAGCTTTATACAAAAGCAAAACTTTATAGAGAGTATGGATGGAAAAAAAAGAATATTGGTATTATAAAATCAATTAATAGAAGGATGGACGAAATTCATGCCGCTATACTTAATGTTAAATTAAAGTATTTAAATAATTATAATAGAAAAAGAGTAAAGATTGCCCAACTATATTCAAATGAAATTAAAAATAAAAATATAATTTTACCTCAAACCTTGCCTGGCACAAAAAATGTATTTCACTTATATGTAATAATAGTTAAAAAAAACTTAAGAAATAAACTTATTAAATTCCTTCAAAAAAATAATATTAATCCTGGAATACATTATAAGTTAGCTAATCATCAGCAAATTCCTTTTAAGAATTTTAAGAAAAGTAAACTTATTAATACTAAAAAAATTGTTCCAAATATTTTATCACTGCCAATTTATCCAGCATTAAGCTTTGAAAATGTGAAGAAAATTATTAAATTAATCAACCTTTTTGATTAGACAGTTTCTTCTCTATCCACTTATTCACATTTATTTTTGGGACATATGGTAAAAATTTCTTATATTTATAAGTAATATCACCTTCATCTGCGTCTAAATTTTTTGATAAAGTTTTTACTACTTCACACGAAATATTTTTATTAACTTTTGTAAAATTTAAAATTATTTGTGATAATGAAAAATTTTTTTTAAATCTTATATTAAAAAATAATTTTTTTTTTAAAAACTTTTTCAATATACAAATTCTTATAATTTCAACAACATCTTTTACATGAATAAAATTTATTGCCGACGATTTAAAAGATTTAAAATTAATATTTTTTTCTGTTTTTATAATTTCAAATAAATGATTTAAGATTTTTTTTCTTTTATCATTCTCGCCATAAACATTTGATAAATAAAGACATATTAATTTAGTTATTTTTGAATTACTTTTTTCTAAAAAAAGGCTATATTTTTTTTTTGATAATAAATAAGGATATATTTTATTTTTATCTTTTATGTTTTCATAATTGCTGCCTGTATAAATAAATTTATTTACAGAATTATCTACTGAGACTTGATAAAGCATTTTAGAGAGAAAATAGTTGATATTCATGCATTTAATAAGCGTTTTATTATCTCTTTTTTTAGAAAAATAAGTTGCAAGATGAATTACAGCAAATGGCTTGTGTTTTTTTATAAAATTATCTAAATATTCTTTTCTTTTATTTATTTTTATATTTGCAAATTTTTTGAATGATAATTTTTGAACTAGATACTTTTTTTCAAGAAGATCAACTACGTTTTTTCCTAAAAAACCATTTGAACCCGTTATAATTATTTTTTTTTTATACACTTAAGATTTATTAATATATAATAATAATATTCCTATGAATAAAAAAAAAATTACAAAATTACAATTTATAAAAAATGCTACTAAACATTCACGTGCACTAATAAATAATAACAAAATAAATAATTTAAAATACAAGCTTTACAGTGAAAGTGACAAACATAATTGGTGTTATCAACACTTTTGGCTAGGTGAACCTATTTTACAAACTCCAGAAGACATTATTAAAATGCAAGATATCATTTGTAAAGAAAAACCAGATATAATTGTTGAAATAGGAGTTGCTTGGGGTGGAATGCTTTTATTTTACGATACTTTGGCAAAATCAATTCCTATTAAAAAAATAGTCGGTGTAGATATATTCATGCCAAAAGACCTTAAATTAAGACTTAATGCAAAAATATCTAATAAGGTTAAATTAATAAAGGGAAGTTCATTAGATAACGAGATTTTTTCCAAAATTGCAAATATTAGAAAAAATTATAAAAAATGTTTAATTCATCTTGATTCTAACCATACAGAAGAACATGTGCTCAATGAGTTAAATTTATATGACAATATAGCTAACATAAACGATATTATTATTGTTGGTGATACAATACTAAATTATATACCTGAAAATAAATTCAGAGTCAGAAAATGGAACAGAAATAATAATCCGAAAACTGCATTAGACAATTTTTTAAAAAAAAATAAAAAATATAAATTGCTAAAGGATTGGTCTAATAATTTATTATTATCTAATAATATTAAATCTCATATTAAAAAGATTAAAAAATAAACTAATGACTAAAATTCAAGGTGTTTTTTTTAAAAAAATTAAATCAAACAATGACAAAAGGGGATTTTTTAGAGAAATTTTTAAAGATGATCTTTTAATTAAAAAAAAACTTAAACAAATTAGTCACTCCTTTATAAAAAAAAAAATTATAAAAGCTTGGCATATTCATAAAAAACAAAGTCAATGGAATTATTTATTAAAAGGTAAAATTAAATTATACCTATTTGATACACGACTTAGTTCAAAAACATTTAAAAAACATACAACACTTAGTATAGACAGCAAAAAAGATAGTATTATGTATTTTTTTCCAGCAGGAGTAGCTCACGGATATATAACATTATCAAATGAAAACCATATGATTTATGGAACATCTGGAATATATAATCCAGAGGAGGAGTTTAAGATGGGTTTAAAAAATGATCTAATACCTAATTTTTTTAATAAATCAAAAAAGATATGAATATTTTAATTACTGGTGGGTTTGGTCACTTAGGCTCAATCCTCATAGAAAAGTTAACTAAAGACAAAAGGATTAAAAAAATATTTGTTATTGATAATTTTTTAACACAGAGATTTTGCTCATTTATTAAAATTAAAAAAAAAAAAATATTTTTTTTCGATGAGGATATTAATCAATTTTCATTTAAAAAAATTAAAACAAAAATTGATTATGCAATTCACCTAGCAGCGATAACAAATGCTGAAAAAAGTATCGGTAAAGAAGAGGAAATAAAAAAAAATAATTTCAATGGAACAAAAAAAATTGTTAATTTTTGTAAAGATAAAAAGATTCATCTAATTTTTGCTTCTTCTACAAGCGTGTATGGGGATCAATCTAAAATAATTAATTCACAGAATAATCAAAATAAAAATATGATTAATCCTCAAAGCCCCTATGCTGAATGTAAAATATTTGAAGAAAATTATATCAAACAAAAATTAAAAAAATTTACTATTTTACGGCTTGGTACAATTTGTGGAATATCTTCTGGAATACGATTTCACACAGCTATTAATAAATTTTCTTATCAGGCAGCATTATCAAAACCTATAACTGTATGGAAAAAATTATATACTAAAAAAAGACCGTATTTAGTTTTAAGTGATTTTGTAAAACTAATTGAATTTATCTTAATTAAAAAAAAAATTATAGGAACATTTGATGCTGTAAGTGAAAATCACTCTGTTATAAATATTATTAAAATGATTAAAATTTACAAGAAGGATTTAAAAATTAAATTTGTTAATACCAAAATACTAAATCAAAAATCATATATCGTTATTCCTGATTATTTTATTAGCATTGGTTTTAAATTTAAAGGTAAAGTCAAAAATGAAATAAGAAAAACAATATCTATTTTAACCTAACTATATGAAGATTAAATCTATTCAAAATAAAATTTGTAAACTTCACATTTTAGAAAATTTAAAAAAAAAAAATTTTAAAATTGAAAGAATTTTTTTTTTAAGCCCAAGTAGTAAATGTTTGAGGGGCGATCATGCTCATAAAGTATGTACTCAAATTTTTTTAAGCTTAAATGGTAACATCGAAATAACTATAGAAAATAAAAGTGGATTGAAAAAATTAAAATTATTAGAATTTAAAAGACTTTTAAAAGTTCCTCCCTTAAATTGGGTAAAAATTAATATGAAAAAAAATCAATTACTGATGGTGATTTGTGATAAAAAATTTTCTGAAAGAGAATATATTAGAAATTATTCAACTTTCTTGAAACAAATAAAGAAATAATTTATTTTATTTTTGGCAAAAAATGATTTTGCATTGAGTCTATTTTGTAGTGTGGATAATAATAATTAGTTATTGCATACCTTTTTCCATTAATTAATGGTTTTCCCCTGTGTATTAAAGATGTGTCAACCAATATTAAAGTGCCAGCCTTGCCAATAATTGTTTTTAATCTTTTACTGCTAAGTAAATCAACTTTATCACTATCTATTCTTGTGCTTTTAATATCCAGTGAAGCTAAAACTGTGTCTTTTACAATATTAAATAGTTTATTAGAATTTTTTATAAATTGAAATGGACCATTATCTGAAGTCACATCATTCAAATATAAAATTGCCTTAAACTGAAAATTATAATCATCTCTATGCCAACCACCACCCGAGCCTAAATTATTTTGATTATACTTAACTTTATTCGCCATTGTCATTAAATTTGAAAGCGGTATTTTTGCACAAAATGAGCCAATATTAATTAATAAATTATTTGAAAAAAAATTATTTATTTCTTGATCTATTTTTTCTGCACCATGCAGTCTGTACTCAGAATTAAATTTATCATGCCAAATCAACTCTTTATTTTTACTATAATAAGACTCAATTACATTGATAATGGAATCGCAACTTTTTTTGTCTAAATAATTCTCAATTATTACGACGCCATTATTCTCTATTAAATCAGAATATTTTTTTACCTCATCAGAACTTTTATAAACTTTTTTTTTAAAAATATTTTTAATAAAAAAAGTTAATCTTCTTGTAATAATAAATAAAGTTACTTTAAATATTTTTTTTATCATTTAAATGTATTTTAATTTTATTTATTAAAGATGCATATTTATTTTTTTTATTTAAAAAAAATAAATATAGTAAATAATAATTTATATTTTTTATATTATTTTTTATTGAATCATAAATGGGAAACCATTTTGTTTTAAAAATATGTTTTTTTCCTTCAGAGGTTGTTGGATCAATTATATCGATTGCTGAGTTTTCTACTTTTTTAAGTTTTGCAAGCGCTAATTTTGAGGTCAGTATTTTTTGTTTTTGTAAAAATATTAGAAAATTTATATATCTTTTTCTTTTTGCACCAGTCTTTAACATCTCTGACAAACCCAATCCTTCATGAGTATTGGATTGACGTAAAACACTCGTCATATTAATAAAATGTTTTTTTCCGTTAATTAACGGTATAATATTCATAAACCAATTTAATTCAAAACTGTTAGCAACCTTAAACTTATAGGCATATTTCCATATTTCAAGATAAGTAGATTTTTTAATTAAGCACTCATATGTTAAAGACGATATTAAGTTTTCAAATCTATTAATTCTGCTATTACTATTAATACTTTTATATACATTTTTATAATGCCAATATTGAACTTTTTTATCCATTTTAAAATATCCAAAATCATTTACTTTTTTAAATGGTTGAATAATTTTAAAATTTAAAACTTTGCCGCCAACAAAATTATAGCTTTTATTTTTACTTAAAAATAGTTCTGATTTTTTTAAAAAATTTGGATTGAAGAAATCATCATTAGCAATTTGATAAACATACTGTGTCTTAATTCCCTTAGCAACTTTAAACATTTTTTTTATAAATAATTTAAAATTTTTATCGAATGGAAAACTTTTATATTTCAATCTAACATTTGGAAATTTTTTTTCTAAATACTTTTGATTAAATCTTTTTTTTTTTGATCCATCTGCAATATAAAAAAGATGATTTACTTTATTTATATTGTAATAACTTAAAACTCTTTCAGTGAATTCATGACGATCAAGTAATGGAACAACTATTGTGGTTTTTGACATTAATTAAAAAATTGTAGATAATTTTTCTTTTTCTTTATGCCAATTTATTGTTTTAATCAAACCCTCTTCAAAAGATATTAATTTAGAATTCTTTGATAATAAACCTTTCATTTTTTTTACAGAGGCTTTCATTTTGTGAATTTCAGTCGGTCTCTCAGAAAGGCCACCAATTATTAATTTAGATTTTGAGTTTGTTAGTTCCTGAATTTTTTTAGCTAAAGCTTTTATTGATACTTCATTACCATCAGAAATATTTACAATATTATTAAAAAAAGAATTTCTATTTAATGCCTGGTGTAGAAAATTTACTGTATTACCTACATAATTAAACTCTCGCGTTTGTAATCCTTTGGTAATTTTTACTGTTTCGTTTTTTATAAACTTTTCGATAAGTTCAGGAATTACCGCTTTATTACTTTGTGTTTCACCAAAAACATTAAATGGCCTTAATATCTTAATTGGTTTATGCATGTGTTGCATGTGCATTTGAGCATACAATTCACCAGTATATTTCCCTATAGAGTAAGGAGATATCGGATGTGGAAGTAATTTTTCATGAAATAATAAACCTTTTTTTTGATAACCATAAACTTCAGATGTGGAAATATAAACAAATTGTTCATAATTTTTTAAATTTTCTAATAAGTTTGCAGTACCAATTGTATTACTTTCTAGTGCTTCATTATAATTTAAAAAACTTCCTTTTACATCATTGTATGCAGCAAAGTGTATTATAGTTTTTGGGTTATAATCTCTAATCTTATTTATAGAATTTGAGTGCCTTAAATCACACTCAATTACTTTAATTTTTTTCCATAGATTATATAATCTAATATTTTCATAAACACTGTCATATTTTGTTGTTATAGCTACCTCATAATTTCTCTTGATTAACTGTCTCACCATATGAGATCCGATAAAACCAGATCCACCTGTAACTAAAATTTTATTTTTCATTATAGTTCTATATTTTATGTGTTTATATACATCATTAATGATTTTATTAAAATTATAAACATTAAAATTATAAAATACTTAAATTTCATAAAGATATTAATTGAATTTATATTGATTAAGTTTAAATAAAAAGAATGAAAAAAATTCTAAAAGTAACAAAAAAATGTATTTTGTGTGAACAAAAAAAACTAGTTACTTTTTTAAAATTAGGCAAGATTCCAAAAAGAAATGGTGAAAAAAAATTGACACCTAAAAAAAATTTACCTAATTTAAACATGAAGGTTTGTCCAAGCTGCTGGCATGTGCAAGCAGGCTCGGTGCCACTTCCAGATTTTTATATTAAGGACTATACATACCATACTAGGTTTAGTGATACTGCAAAAAAACATTTTAAACAAAGATCATTACAAATTTATAAAAAATTTAATTTAAAAAAAAATGATTTAATAATAGATATTGGTGGAAATGATGGGACATTTTTAAATAATTTTAATAACTTTAAAAAAAAACTAAAAACGCTTTGTGTTGACCCAACATTTAAAACTTCTAATTTTGCAAAAAAGTTAGGTATCAAAGTATTTAGAGACTTTTTTGGTCTTAATACTTCTAGAGAAATTAAAAAAAAATATGGTTCACCAAAAATTATTTTATGCACAAATACATTTGGTGCAATTAATGATATGCATGACTTTGTCTCTGGATTGCAAAATTTGATGGATGATAATACAATTTTTATTTATGAGAATCCTTACCTGATTGATACTTTGAGCGGATTACAATTTGACACAATGTATTACGAACATATTTCATACTTTTCTCTTAATCCAATGCAAAATTTTTTTAAGAAATTTAATATGAAAATTATAGATTATAGTAAAAGTAAAATTCATGGTGGGTCAATGATGGTTTTTGTTCAAAAAAATTCCAGAAAAATGATTAGAAAAAATTCTTTAAGAGTTTCAACGGCAATTAAAAAAGAAAAAAAATTAGGCTACAATAAGATAAAAATTTACTTAAAATTTTCAGATAAAGTCATACAACTTAAAGATGAAATTAAAAAAATAATTTCAAATTTAAAAAAAAATAAAAAAAAAATAGCCTGTTATGGAGCCTCTGACAGAGGTCTAACTTTAATAAATTATTTTAAATTAGATAAAAAGTATTTTGAATATGTGGTTGACCGTAGTCCTTTCAAGCAAGGCCTTTATTTTTCAGGTACTGGTTTGAAAATATATGATCCTAAAATATTATTAAAGAATAATACAAACATAGAATATATTTTTTTAACAGCCTGGAATTTTAAAAGTGAAATAATTAGTTATTTTAAGAAGAATAAGAAAAAATTCAAATTTATCATACCTCTTCCTGTTCCAAAAATTTTTTAACTATTTATTTTTTCAAAAACAATTTCAAAAGCCTCTGCGCTTTTGAGGCTTACAGAATTACCTCTAAATTTATGTAAATTTTGAATACCTTTAATTGATAAAAGATTTGGATATTTTTTAAGCTCATTTTTATAGAATTTTTTTAAAATGTTAATTTTTTTATCTAATTGTTTGTTAATATCTATAAAAAAATTTGGATTAAAGTTTTTATTTTTTTTTATCAATCGATCTGAAGCTGATGGAATTTCACAGGATAATAACTTTTTAATATAATTTGTTGAGTCTTTATGTCTTGTAGCTATCAGAGTTGCTTCTGCTGTAGCTCTGTGATCATGATGGTTATCATCAACACAGTGTGTTATAATTGTTTTGGGTTTAAACTTTATAATTTGATCATAAATTGATTTTGACATGTCGGTTATATCTTTTCTTCTTAATGATAATCCATTGTAATTTAAAAATATCGGTTTATTAATTTTTAAATAACTACAAACTTTTTTTGCAAGCGTTTGTCTTTTTTCATTATTACTAAAATTTTTATCGATTCTTTTTTCATATGCCTTGCATGTAAAAATGATTTGGATTTTACTTTTATTTTTAAATTTTAAAATTGTTCCACCACACCCAAGTATTTCATCATCTGGATGTGCTACGATTATTAATATTTTTGAAAAATTCATTTTTTAAACTAAAATTAATTATTAACTTTACAATATTTATTAAAATATATACTACAAATTTAATTATAAATTAATTATATTTTCAACTTATGAAATCTAAAATTAACAGAACATTTCCCAGGGTCCCATATGGACTTAGCGTTCACGATAATAAAGAAATTAATGCAGTAATAAAAGTTTTAAAAACTTCTACTCAAATGGGTAAGAATGTAAGCCAGTTAGAAAAAAAGGTTGCTTCTCTTTTTGCCAAAAAGTATGGATTAATGGTAAACTCAGGTTCATCTGCAATAATGTTGGCTATGGAAGTTTTAAATCTTCCCAAGGGAAGTGAAGTTATTACCCCTGCGTTAACTTTTGGAACGACTGTATCTTACATTGTCAGAAATGGGTTAATACCTGTTTTTGCTGATGTAAAAGAAGGGACATATTGTATTGACGAAGATCAAATTGAAAAGTTAATTACAAAAAAAACTAGAGCAATCCTAGCACCTCATTTACTTGGAAATATAGTTAATTGGAAAAAAATTTCAAAAATTATCAAAAAGAAAAAAATTATAATTATTGAAGACTCTGCTGATACAATTGGTGCAACTCATAACAAAAAATCAACCGGGACTCTTGCGGATATTAGTATAACTAGTTTTTATGGGTCACATATTATGAACTGTGCTGGTAATGGAGGTATGGTTTGTTTTAATGATAAAAGTCTATATTTAAGAGCTAAATTGTTAAGATCATGGGGTAGAAGTTCTTCACTATACGATGAAAAATCTGAAAAAATAGAAAATAGATTTAATATAAAATTAGACGGCATTCAATACGATAAGAAGTTTGTTTTTGCTGAAGCTGGACATAATCTAGAACCCTCAGAAATTGGTGCTGCATTTGGTATCGAACAATTAAAAAAATTAAAGAATAATATTAACAAAAGAGAGACAAATTTCAAAAAAATATCAAGTTTTTTAAAAAATTATAAAAACTTTTTTATTCTACCAAAGCAGCTTGAAAATACAAAAACAGGCTGGCTTGCTTATCCTATTACAATTAGAGAAAATGAGAATTTTACTAGAACACAAATGCAAATTTATCTTGAAAAAAGAAATATACAAACACGAGTAGTTTTTACAGGTAATATTTTAAGACAGCCAGGCTTTAAAAAAATTAAAACTAAAGTATTAAAAAATGGATACCCTGAAGCGGATAATGTAATGCAAAATGGTATATTAATAGGATGTCATCAAGGGTTAAGCATCAAACAATTAAATCATTTAAAAAACTCTATCAAGTTATTTGTTGAAACAAAAATAAAAAAGAATTAAGTCTTATTTTTTATTTCTTTATATTCAGTAGGGTTATCAAATGAAAAATATTTTTTATTTGTTATCAAAAGTTTCAACTTTTTAGATTTTGCAAGCTTTTCTAAAAAATTTACCCATTTTTTAAATTTCATAATTTTAATTAAAATTTCTTTATTGAATAGAAAATAACCAAGATTAATTGGATCTTTGATTATTGGTTTTTCTTTAAAATTTTTTACAATCATTTTTTTGTTAATATATTTTATTGTTCCATATTTCATTTGATACATTGATCCTACCACGTAAGAAAAATTTGAAGTTTTATTGAACCTATAAATATATTTTTTTATATCTATATCGGCAAATGTGTCTCCATAACAAACCATAAAATCATTAGTTATATGTTTAGATGCATCTTGAATACGTTTTATAATATCAACTTCACCAGAATTTTTAACGATTATCTTTTTATTGTTTCTAAATTCTTTTTTTACAAAATCTCTAATTTTTTGAACCTTAAAACCACCAGCAAGAATAATTTTATCAACATTTCGTAACTTAATAACTTTATTAATCAAATGACTAAGAAAAGGTTTTTTATTAACTAGTAACAAAGGTTTAGGGAGGTTTTTTGTATAAGGTCTTAATCTTGTACCTTTTCCACCACACAAAAATATGATATCTATTTTATTTTTCAAAATAAGCCGAATATAGAGCAAATTTAAATAATCACATAATGAAAAAAAATTTTAAAACAATTTTTATAACTGGAGCTGAAGGATTTATTGGTAAAAATTTAGTAAATTATCTTAAAAAAAATAAAAAATATAAAATATATGCTCTAACAAAAAATAAATTAAAAAATAAAAAAACAATTACTTATATTAAAGGGAATTTAAAATCTGATTTTTCAAAATATTTTGAAAATACTGATGTGATTATTCATTGTGCTGCTAAAGGTGTATACGGAAATTCAAGTAAAAAAAAAATTTATGAAACTAACTTTACCGATAGTTTGGAATTTTTTAAAAGAGCCAAAAAAGCAAATATAATAAATTGGGTAATTTTAGGGACCTCTGGTGAATACGGAGTAGTTAAAAAAGGACCTATGACTATAAAAAAAAAATTAAAACCAATTAATGATTATGGTAAATCCAAAGTTAAATTTTTTCTTAAAATAAAAAAAATAAATTCACAAATAAAAGCAAAAATTGTTTATTTGAGATTATTTCATGTCTATGGAAAATATGAGGCTTCTAGCAGATTATATCCTTCTTTAATTAATTCGATATATCAAAAAAAATCTTTTTCAATGACAGATGGATCAGAAATAAGAGACTTTATATCAATTGAAGATACAGTAAAGAAAATTGAAAAATCAATGAAAATTTTTGAGTCAAAAAAAAAATCTTTTATTAAAATAGCTCATGTATCTAATGCGAAACCAACAAAAGTTATAGATTTTGTAAAAAAAATTTTAATGCAAAGAAAATCAAATATAAAACTTAATATCGGAAAATCTAAAAAAAAAAAATAAAAAAAAAAAATTAATTAAAAAAAAAAACCAAAAAAAAAAAAAAA
>Ga0222719_10002384_pt1 | contig 17207 bp, 20 predicted proteins | sample C33_34DmetaG_FD_165039 | JGI IMG/M metagenome (GOLD analysis project Ga0222719, IMG submission 165039) | Estuarine water microbial communities from San Francisco Bay, California, United States - C33_34D | ecosystem: Environmental > Aquatic > Marine > Unclassified | place: USA: California... | reverse complement strand
TATTGTTGCTCCACTTGGCATCGGTCCTAATAATCAAACATATAATATAAACGGCGATACAGCTGCAAGCGCTATAGCAAAGAAGCTTAAATCTAGAAGATTGCTATTGATGACAAATGTCGAAGGGGTTTACGATGATAAAAAAAAACTAATATCAGAAATAAAACCTTTAGATCTTGAAAATCTTATTAAATGGAAAGTTGTTCAAGGCGGCATGATTCCTAAAATAAAAAATTGTGTTGACGCTGTTGAAAATGGTGTTAGGGGAGTTGTAATACTTGACGGAAGGAAACCTCATTCGATATTACATGAAATTTTTTCTGATCAAGGTTCTGGAACGCTAATAAGAAAATGAAAGATTTATCTGAGATAAAATTTTGGTTATTTGATTTAGATAATACCCTTTACTCTGGAGATACAAAAGTTTTCGATCAAGTTGACAAAAAAATGTCTAAATTTATTTCAGAAAAATTAAAAGTAAGTTTAGAAGAGGCAAAAAAAATTCAAAAAAATTATTTTCATGAATATAATACAACTTTAAATGGTATGATTAAAAACCATGATATAGACGCTAATGAATTTTTAGAATTTGTGCATGATGTAGATCTTGAATTTTTAAAAAAAGATGAACCTTTGAAAAAAGAAATTGAAAAATTGAAAGGAAAAAAAATCATTTTTACCAATGGTTCTAAAGCTCACGCCTCTAATGTCACATCAAGAATTGGGATAGAGCAATTGTTTGACGGCGTTTTTGATATTGTCGACTCTGATTTTTACCCTAAACCATCACTAGAGCCTTATAAAAAAATTATAGAAAATTATAAAATCGTGCCAGAATATTGTATATTCTTTGAAGATATTGCCAGAAATTTAAAACCTGCGTATGAATTAGGAATGAAAACAGTTTGGATAGAAAATAACGAACCTTGGGCTGCAAAATATTCAGACGAAGAATTTGTTAATTATAAAACTGGAAGTCTTACGAAATTTTTAAAGGAGATAAATGAACACAGATAAATTAGAAAAAATCATAAACAATAGTTTTGAGCAAAAAGAAAAAATAAATCCTAAATCAGATAAAAAAGTTATTAAAGCAATTAATGAAACTATTGATTTAGTAGATTTTGGAAAAATAAGAGTTGCTAATAAAATTGATGGGTCATGGATAGTTAATCAATGGATTAAAAAGGCTATTCTTTTAAGTTTTAGAGTTAACAAAATGACAATGTCAAAAGGACCATATACAACATGGTATGACAAAGTACCCGGTAAGACTGTTAAATGGAAAGAAAAAGATTGGAAAAAAGCTGGTTACAGGCATGTACCAAACGGCGTTGTAAGAAGAGGTTCTTTCATCGCAAAAAATGTTGTTCTTATGCCTTCCTTTGTAAATCTTGGAGCTTATGTTGATGAGGGTACAATGATAGACACCTGGGCTTCGGTTGGTTCTTGTGCGCAAGTTGGAAAAAATTGTCATATCTCAGGTGGAGCAGGAATAGGTGGTGTGCTTGAACCGTTACAAGCTGGTCCAGTAATAATTGAAGATAATTGTTTTGTTGGGGCTAGATCTGAAATAGCTGAGGGAGTATTGGTTGAACAAGGAGCTGTTATTTCAATGGGAGTTTATATAGGAGCATCTACAAAGATTGTTGATAGAACTACAGGAGAAATTACATATGGAAAAGTTCCAGCATATTCTGTTGTTGTTCCAGGTAGTTTGCCGAATAAAACTAATCCAGCTGGTCCTTCATTGTATTGTGCTGTAATAGTAAAAAAAGTAGACTCAAAAACTAGAAGCAAAACATCAATTAATGATTTACTAAGAGACTAATGCCTAACATTAATGAACTAACATTAGCTAAAGAGCTGATTAAATTTCCAAGTGTTACTCCAAAAGATTCTGGGGCAATAGGATATTTAAGTAAAAAATTAAAAAAACTTGGTTTCGATTGCAAAATTCTAGAGTTTAAAGATAAAAAAAGTAAACCGATTAAAAATTTATATGCACGATTAGGAAAAAAAAGTCCTAATTTATGTTATGCAGGACATACAGATGTTGTTCCTCCGGGGAATATAAAAGATTGGACCGTCAACCCATTCAAGCCGATTGTTAAAAAAAATTATTTAATAGGCAGAGGCGCTAATGATATGAAAAGTTCCATTGCTTGTTTTTTAGTTGCTGTAGACAAATTTTTAAAAAAAGAAAAAAAATTTAATGGTTCCATAAGTTTTTTAATTACTGGTGATGAGGAAGGTTTAGCAATTAATGGAACAAAAAAAGTAGTTGATTATTTAAAAAAAAAGAAAGAGAAAATAGATTTTTGCATTGTTGGTGAGCCAACAAATCCTAATAAACTTGGCGAGATGATTAAAATAGGAAGGCGTGGAAGCTTATCTGGTTTAATTAAGATTTTAGGTACGCAAGGTCACGTTGCTTACCCTCACTTGGTAAATAATCCAATAAATACATTAGTAGCAGTATGTAAAAAACTTAAAGAAAAAAAACTAGATCAAGGTAATAAAAACTTTCAGCCCTCTAATTTAGAGTTTACTTCAATAAATGTTGATAATAAGGCAACTAACGTAATACCTGCTTCAGCTAGAGCTCAATTTAATGTTAGATTTAATAATCTGCACACTTCAATCAGTCTAAAGAAAAAAATTAACTCGGTAGTCAAAAGTATAAGTAAAAAAAATAAATGTAAATTTAGAGTAGATTTCCATGTGAGTGGAGAGTCTTTTCTTACTAAACCTAATGAGACAATTCATATGGCAAAAAAAATAATTAAAAAAATCACTAAAATTACGCCCAAATTTTCTACAACTGGGGGTACATCTGATGCGAGATTTATAAGAAAAATTTCTCCTTGCCTGGAATTTGGATTGGTAAACAAAACTATGCATAAAGTCGATGAATGTGTTTCTTTAAAGGATTTAAAAAATTTAACTAAAATATATCAAAATATCCTTGAGGATTATTTTAAGTGAAGCTGTATAAAACAAAAAGATCTAAAATTGATAATTTTGGTTTATATGCAACCAAAGATATTAAAAAAGGAACTAAGATAATAGAGTATAAAGGCAAGGTTATTACAAGAAAAGAAGCTGAAGAAAATCCTAAATATGATAATGACAAAGCTATTTATCTTTTTAATTTAAATAAAAGATACGATCTAGATGGAGACTTTAAGTTTAATACTGCTAGGCTAATTAATCATTCATGTAATCCAAATTGTGAAGTAACCGGCGCGGGCTTAAAAGTTTGGGTACATGCTATAAAAGATATAAGAAAAAATGAGGAGTTTTCTTATGACTATGGGTTTGGTTTTGATGAAGATTACAAAAACTACAAATGCCGATGTGGCTCCAAAAATTGTTGTGGTTATATAATAAGAGAAGGTTCTAGATGGAGAATAAAAAAGAACAAGAGTAAGATAAAAAAGTGAAAAAAATTCTTTTTATATCTCCTAGAAACCCGTTTTCTGGCAGATACTCAGGAGATGTAATTAGAACAAAAAAATTTATAGAACATTTAAAAAAAAAAAATTACATTACAGTTGTTTCAACTGGAAAAACCTTTTCAAAAAAAAAATTTGGTAATTTAAATTTAATAAATTTTAAAGAAGAAAATTTTATCTATAAGATAATTTATATTATTTTTTCAATTTTACAATTAAGACCGCTGCAGCTAGGGTATTTTTTTTCTAGTAAAATAAAAAATTACACAATTAAAAATTATAAAAATTTTGATTATATTTTTTGTCAATCTGTTAGGACAGCTCCGTATGTATTAAATTTGAAAATAAAAAAAGTTCTTGATATGGGAGATCTTTACTCAAATAATTACAATCAAATCTATAAAATTAAAAGTATCTTTAATCCGGTTAAATTTGTATATCTTATCGAAAGTTTATTGATTAAAAAATTTGAAAAGTTATGTTTAAAAAATTTTGATAAAATTCTTTTGTTCTCAAAAAAAGAAATAAACTCTTTAAAAATTAAAAAAAATAAAATAAAACAAATTAATTTTGGTATCGATAAAATTAAAAATAAATTTAAGTATAGTTTAAAAAATAACAAAATTATCTTTATAGGAAACATTAAATATTTACCAAATAAGATCGCTTGCCAAAACTTCATAATTAAAATTCTTCCTTCAATAATTCAAATACATAAGGATATCGAGTTTCATATTATTGGTGAAATTTATAAAATAGATGAACTCATTTGGAAAAAAAATAAATCAGTTAAAATTCATGGAAAGGTGAAGAGTTTAGATTCGGTAATTTCTAAAGTCTTCTGTGGTCTTGCTAATTTAAATGTTTCATCTGGAATTCAAACAAAATTACTTACTTATATGTCTTATGGAATACCTTCCATATCAAGTAAACAAGTGCTTAGTAATTTTGATGCTATAGGTTCTACATCCTTACCGACTTATGAAAATAAAGATGAATTAATAAATTTAATATTAAAATTGAAAAATAATAAGAGATTTAGCCATTTAGTATCGGCAAAAAGTTCAAAAATAATAAAAAGATTTTTGTGGAATAAGGTTCTTAAAGATATTGAAAAAATTTAATAATTAGTAAACTTGGTCTTTAATATTTTTTAAATCTCCCTCGACCATTTCTTTTACAAGCTTCTCAAAATTTATTTTTGGTTTCCAGCCAAGTTTTTTTTGAGAGTTAGAAGGATCTGCCAAGAGGGTTTCCACCTCTGCTGGTCTAAAAAATTTTTTATCAATTTTTACGTAGTCTTTATAATTGAGGTCAACAAATTTAAAAGCTATATCTAAAAATTCTTCGACAGAGTGTTGTTCACCTGTTCCTATTACATAATCAGCTGGTTTAGACTGCTGAAGCATCATCCACATAGCCTCGACATAATCTTTAGCGTGACCCCAGTCTCTTAATGCATTAATATTACCTAGTTTCAAATCTTTTTGAAGATTGTTTTTAATTCTAGCTACTGCCATTGAAATTTTTCTTGTAACGAACTCAAATCCTCTCCTTGGAGATTCGTGGTTAAATAATATACCTGTGCACGCAAAAGAATTATAAGCTTCTCTATAATTTCTAGTTAATTCAAAACCTGTAACTTTTGAAATACCATATGCTGACCTAGGATAAAATTTTGTATTTTCATTTTGAGGAGTTTCAACTGTTTTTCCAAACATCTCTGAAGAGCCTGCAAAATAAAACTTAGATTTCGGTGAAAATTCTTTCATTGAAGATAACATATAGTGTGTACCGTTTATGTTAGTATTTAATGTAGAAAACTCATCTTCAAAAGAGTTTGCCACATAACTTTGAGCGGCAAGATGATAAATCTCGTCTGGTTGTACTTTATTTATTATTTTTGCAAGACTTGGGAAGCTTTCAAGCGAGCCACTGTGTAATTTTACTTTATCGCGAATGTTTCTAATTCTCCATAATCTATGTGTCTCGTCTTCAAGGGCGACTCTTCTTATAATACCGTGAACTTCGTAATTTTTACTTAACAAAAATTCAGATAAATAAGAACCGTCTTGGCCAGAAATGCCTGTTATTAAAGCTTTTTTCATAATTTAATATTTAATTACTTCATTTTTAAAATTAATTCTAGTAAATAACTTTACTAAGATATAGACCACATGCAGGTGCTGGTGGTGCACAATTAGCTCTTTTTTTAGATTTAAAAGCTTTTTTAAACTGATTTAAACTCCATTTGCTTGTAGATAAATATTTTAAACATCCAATCATTGACCTTACCTGATTTTGTAAAAATGATTTTGAACTTAAAGTTATTGAAATCATCTCATTTGACTTTTTTATTTTTATTTTATAAATCTTTTTAATTGCTGATTTAGCTGAACATGAAGCTGCTCTAAATGTTGAAAAATCATGAGTTCCTTCAAATATTTCAGCCCCTCTTCTCATTAGTTTTAGATCAACTTTTTTTTTTATATGCCATGCTCTATTTCTATTGATTGATAAAGTGCCCTGTCTATTTATAATTAAATATTCGTATGTGCGTAGTTTAGCACTAAACCTTGCGTGAAAATTTTTATTTCTTTCTTTAATATCTAAAATAGATATTGTTTTTTTTTGCAAAAAAAAATTAATGGAATCTAAAAAAGATTTTTTATTATTAATTTTTTTTTTAAATTTAAAATTAGCAAATTGCGAGTGTGCATGAACACCTTTATCTGTCCTTCCTGATCCTGTAATTTTAGTTTTTTTTCTTAGAACTTTTTTTAATGCCCTCTCAACACAATCCTGTATAGATTTTCCATTTTTTTGACTTTGCCAGCCAACAAAGTTTGTTCCGTCGTATTCTATTTTTATTAAGTAATTAAACATTTTAGGTAAGAGATTCGCCGATTTTAATTTTGTATCCTCTTAAGAATTCTTGTGCAGTTATTTGCTTTTTGCCTTCCATTTTAAGTGTGAATATCCGAACTGCATTATTTGAACATGCTATTGTAAAATTTTTATCCAGTAGAGTACCTGGTTTTCCTTTTATGTTTTTTATCTCTTTTGCTTCAATTATTTTTACTCTATTTCTATTCATTTCAAACCAGGAACCTAAATTAGAATTTAAGGCATTGATTTTGGCTATTACTTCATTAGCGTTTTTATTCCAATTAATTTTACATTCAGATTTTTCAATTTTTTTAGCATAGGTTGACTCTGATTCATTCTGTTCAATAAAAACAGCTTTTTTTTCTTCGATTAATTTAAGTGCATCTAAAATTAATACACCTCCCTGTTTTGACATTTTTTTAGCAAGTTCTTCATAACTAGTGTCTTGGGTTATTTTTATTTTGGATTGTAATAAAACTGGTCCAGAATCTAATTTGGGTACAATTTTCATTATAGAAATTCCACTTTCGTTATCCATATTCATAATAGCTCTATGTATTGGTGCGGCTCCTCTCCATTTTGGCAATAAAGAAGCGTGAACATTTATAAATAAAATTTTTTCCATATTTAGTAAAGTGCTAGGTAAAATTTTACCATACGCAACTACGATAACTATATCTGGATTTAATTTTTTAATATGTTCAATTTCCTTATTATCTTTAAAAGAAATTGGGTGTCGGACTGGGATGTTCAATTTAATAGAAAAATCGTGAATAGATGAATTTTGAATATTTAAACCTCTATTTTTTTTTGCGGGTGGCTGGGTGTAGACTTCTAAAATCTCATGCTCTGACTCGTGTATCGACTTTAGTATAGGTACAGCAAAGTCTGGGGTTCCCATAAAAATTATTTTTAAAGCCATTTAATTTATAAAATAATTTTATTAAATTCTTTTTTATGTTTTATTAGTTTTTTCAGAATCATGTCTTTTTTTAATTTAGATAAATAGTCAATAAACAATATTCCATTAAGATGATCTACTTCATGCTGGATGCAGGTAGATAAAAGACCATCTGCTTTAATTTCTTTTTCTTTTCCACTGTAATCGATATATTTTACATGACATTCTGCTGGTCTCTCAATTTCTGCGAAGTGACCTGGAAGGGACAAACAGCCTTCCTCGTAAATTGACGTTTTGTTAGATCTTGAAATTATTTCTGGATTAATTAAAAAAAGTGGGTTTTTTTTATCTTTTTCTTTAGAAATATCAATTACAATTAAACGTTTTAAAACACCTACTTGTACTGCTGCAAGGCCAATACCCGGCGCTGAATACATAGTTTCTAGCATATCATCTAATAAGCCTCTAAGTTCATCATCAACTTTTTCTAAATTTACACTTTTTTTTCTTAAAATAGGATCTGGTTCAATTACGATTTCTTTTTTGGACATAATTAATTATATTTTAATTAAGTTCTTAATGGTAACGCAGAATTTAAAACTTTATTTCTCAAGGTCACTAAGTTCATTTTGTTCAAAAGATTTGTTACAAAAAATATAGTCTCCGAGTCTAATTCGTAAGCTTCATCTTCGCCAATTATTTCTACAATTTTTAGAGCTAAAAAAGCCTTTTGATCATTATCCACAAGCTGTAATAAATTATTTGGGACATTTATTTGTTCTATGAGCTCATTAAATTTGAAATTAGAGGGTAAAGAAAAACCATCTTTAAGTAAAGAATCAGCTAAGGCTAAATCTTTTGCAGAAATAAAATATTTGTTATTTTTAGTTAGCTTTTTGAAAATTTTATTTATATCTTTTTGAATTTTAGTTTTGTCTTCTCCCTCCACATAGTATTTTAATATTTTTGATTGATGCAAAACCTTATCATTATATTTTATTTTTCCTAAAAGTAGTTCTTCATCACTAACAATTTTAGCAAAAGCAGACTCTTGATATTTATCTGGCAAGTTTTCAACTCCAATTTCTATAATTCTATCACTTAAAAATTTTGTGTAGATATTAATTAAGCCTTCTTTTTTAAATAATTCCTCTAATAAAAATAATAACTGAATTCTTGCCTCGTTGGAATCAGCTAATAAATATTTTTGATAAATTAAAGCCCTTGCGCCACTATCATCTAATGTTTGATAGTTATCTTTAGCGTTTATCAATGTGTTAAGATTAAAAGGTATTTGCTTATAAATTTCAAAAATTTTAATCTTATCTATTTTATTATTGTTTGCTGCAATTTCTAATTTTTTAAGTTTTTCTTTATCAGCAGCATCTTCAAGCTCGATTAAATTAGCTGCATTGAGATATGTCCATATTTCTGGTTTTGTTTTCTTTGTGGGTTCATATTTAAAATCAGCAATGGTCACACTCGAAAGATAGAAATTTAATAAATTTTGTTCATTTATTTTGTTTGTTGTTTTATCTGTTACACCTAGAAGATAATTGATCTTGTCATCATAAAATTTACTTGATTGTTTTTGCTCACGTAAAAGATCTAATAAAAGCTGTGCCTCTGATTTTTTATTGTTAAAAACTAAACAATAAATCTTAAATTTTTCGAGATACGCATCTCTAATCTTGTTGTCAATGAATTTAATTTTTTCACAGCCTTCTTTTATTTTTCCATTAGCAATATTCTTGTTAACTAAATACTCAACAGCTTTACTTTTGCTGCTAAATTGATCGTTATATTTTAAAAAACTTTCTATCAAATCTGCTCGATCATTATTAATTAGCCAATTAATTTTTAAGTCAACAAATTCTTTTTCTGTCATTCCTTGTGGGGGATATGAAAATGAAAATAAAATTGCTTCTAGTATTTCATTTGAAGACTTTGAAAGCTCAATTTTATCCAACCTTTTTAGGCTTGATCTCAAATCCTCAGCTTTTGTCGCTGACCACATATTTAAGTCAAAATCATAATTTGCTGGCTCATAGATGCCGTAAATCTTTTGCTCGCTTGTTAGAATTTTAGACCTCTCTTGGATTTTAATTTTTTCTAAAGTTTTTACGGGCTCAGAAGATTGTAGTATAGTTGTGTTTTGCGGACTCTTTTCATTTATTTGATTTATTTGTGGTGACTCAGAAGTAATTTCTTTTTTATTTTTCCAAATATCTATTTCTTCCTCGCCAAATAGGGGCGAATAAAACGAAATAATTAATAAGCCTATAAAAAAATTAAAGCTTTTTAATTTCATTGGTAACGTCAATTTGATATTTTTTTTCTGGATAAGGAAAACTTATTTTTTCTATTAAAAAAATAGCGAAAACAAAAAATGCAATCACTAAAAAGAATTTTAATAGATTTTTAATTATTGAACTGCCTATACTTGGTTGTTTTTTGTATTTAAGTTGCATACTGTTTGAATTGATTTAAACTCAATAAATAAGACATATTTATGAAAAATCAAAATCAAAAAGGAAGATAATTTGGGAAAAAACCTTACTTTGACCGGTATGATGGGTGTGGGGAAATCTACTATTGGCAAAATGCTTGCTAAAAAGCTTGAATATAATTTTGTAGATGTTGATAAATTGATTGAACAAGAAGAAGAATTATCCATCAATTTAATATTTAAAAATAAAGGTGAAGCTTATTTTAGAAAAATTGAAAGAGAAAGAACTTTATTAGAGTTACAAAAAAATAACTCTGTAATATCTTTAGGTGGCGGTTCTTTCTTGGACAATGCAGTAAGAAGAAATGCTAAAAAGTTATCTGTTAGTTTTTGGTTAGATGTTCCTTTAAGTGAATTAAGTAAAAGATTAGGTAAAAACAACCTAAGGCCTCTTTTATTGAAACAAAATAAGCATGAGGAAATAAAAAAAATTTATTTTAACAGAAAAAAAATTTATAATGAAGCTGATTTTAGAATTAAATGTAAATCTCTTAATCCTAAAACCATAGTAAATAAAATATTAGATTTTTATGAAGAATCACGTAATTAAATTTAAAAATAAAACCTGCACTTATTCAATTATAATTGGTGAAAATTTGCTTGGAATTTTACCCAAAAAAATTAAACTATTATGTCCAAAAACAAAAAATATTGCGCTTATATTAGATAGCAATGTCCCAAAAAAATTTAAAAGTAAATTAATCAAAATACTTAAAAATTATAATCTTTTATTTTTATCATTTAATTCTAGTGAAAAAAATAAATCAATAAATGTAGCTAACTACTATTTAGATAAATTATTATCTAAAAAATTTAACAGGTCTGATTTAATAATATCTGTAGGTGGTGGTATTTTAGGTGATGTTGCAGGCTTTGTTTCAAGTATTTTTAAAAGAGGTGTAAATTTTATTAACATTCCAACAACTCTTCTTTCTCAAGTAGATTCTGCTATTGGAGGTAAAACTGGAGTAAATTCAAGTTATGGAAAAAATCTAATTGGTTCTTTTTACCAACCAAAATTAGTTATTAGTGACACATCATTTTTAAATTCTTTACCAAAAAAAGAAATGATTTGTGGTTATGCCGAAATTTTGAAGCATTCAATTATAAAAGATAAAAAATTCTTTGATTGGTTGAATGTTAATTCTAAATCAATTCTTAATAAGGAAAAAAATAAATTAATTTATGCAATTAAAAAAAGTTGTGAAATTAAAATTCATTTTGTTAATAAAGATGTAGATGAAAAAGGTTTAAGAATGATTTTAAATTTTGGGCACACCTTCGCTCATGCTATTGAAGTCAAAAATAATTATTCAAAAAATATTACTCATGGAGAAGCTGTTTTGTCGGGTATGATTCTGGCAACAAAACTTTCTGTTATTAAAAAGGTCTGCTCAATAAAAACATTAGAGCAAATTAAAGATATTTATATTAAAAATAATTTAGATTTTACTTACAAAAAATATAATAAAGAAAGTTTAATTAATAAATTAATCCCTTACCTCAAAAATGATAAAAAAAATGATGATGATAAAATTAATTTTATACTTTTAAAAAATATTGGAAAAACCGCTTTACCAAATAAAAGTAAAATTACCATAAGTTTTTTAAAGAAAAGAAGTAAAGCTATTTCTCTATGCTGATTTCTAAAGCATGAATTTTAGTTTTAAGATCATCTTTTAAAACTTTCATAATCATTTTCTGTGCACTTACTCTTGATATAGAATTTAAGAATAAAGATTTGATTTTTAGATGTAAGTAATATTTTTCTGGTAAAAAGGATTTGTGCTTTTTGTGTTTATGCGAATTATCAATAATTTCGATACTTTCAATGTTTATTTCTTTCTTTAATTTTAAGTGAATTGCATCTAAATAATTTTTCATTAATTAAGTTTTACTATATAGAATTGTTCAATGAAAATTATTTGTGATTGGGACAATTGTAATGAAATTGGGGCATATAAGGCCCCGGTGGAGAAAGATAATAGTAAAAAATACAGATTACTATGTTTAAATCATATCAAAATTTTTAACAAAAATTGGAATTATTTTGAAAATATGAATGATCAAGAAATTGAATTTTTTATTAAGTCTGACTTAACATGGCACAAATCGACAAAAACTTTTGGATCTTCTGATAATTTTTTTAGTATTTTATGGAATAATGCTTTAGATGATAAATTAAATATATTCAAAAGCTCAAATTTTAAAGACTTTAAAAAAACAAAAGTATCACAACAAGATAAAGATGCTCTAGAAGTAATGGATTTAAATCAAGAAGTAAAATGGGAACAAATTCAAGCAAAATTCAAAGAGCTTGTAAAAAAATATCATCCTGATAAAAACCAAGGTAATAAAAAATTTGAAGAAAAGTTAAAAAAAATTACTTTAGCTTATAGCCAACTTAAAAAAACTTTAGGAAAAAAATGAGTTCTCAACAATTACCTCAGAAACCTGATATTAAGGTATCAGTCAAACAGACATTTGGTTTTGAGACCGATATGAAAGTTAACGCTTTCTCAAAAAAAAACGAATATGTGCCAAGGTTGGATCCCGATTATAAATTTGATAAAGATACTACCTTAGCGATCTTGGCCGGATTTTCTTTTAACAAAAGAGTATTGATACAAGGTTATCATGGAACAGGAAAATCTACACATATAGAGCAGGTCGCTGCAAGACTTAATTGGCCTTGTCTCAGAGTAAATTTAGATAGTCATATAAGTAGAATTGATTTAATTGGAAAAGATGCAATCGTTCTTAAAGACGGCAAGCAAATTACAGAATTTAAAGAAGGTATTTTGCCTTGGTCGATTCAGAACCCGATAGCGCTTGTTTTTGACGAATATGATGCAGGCAGACCCGATGTTATGTTTGTAATTCAAAGAATATTAGAAAGCGAAGGTAATTTTACTTTATTAGATAAAAATAAAGTTCTAGAACAGCATGACTTTTTTAGAATATTTGCAACAACAAATACCGTGGGCTTAGGAGACACCACTGGACTTTATCATGGCACACAGCAGATTAACCAGGGTCAGATGGATAGATGGAATATTGTTTCTACGCTTAACTATCTGCCGTTTGAAAAAGAATTAGAAATAGTTTTAGCAAAAAATAAAGGCTTCAATAATAAAGAAGGAAAAGAACTTTTATCAAATATGATAAAAGTTGCTGACTTAACAAGAAAAGGCTTTATTAATGGAGATATCTCCACTGTTATGAGTCCTCGAACTGTTTTACATTGGGCAGAGAATACAAGTATATTTAAAGATCAAGGTTATGCATTTAGAATTACATTTTTAAATAAATGTGACGAGTTAGAAAAGAAAATAATATCTGAATATTACCAAAGATGTTTTGGTGAAGACTTGCCAGAGTCGTCTATTAATATCACTTTATAAAGTGGAAAATAAAAAAGAAAAAATAGCTGATTTTAAAACTGCAATAAGTTCAACAGTTAGATCTTTGTCAAATTCTGAAAAAATTGAAGTTTCATTTGGTAATGAAAGTTCTAAATCAAAAAAAAACTTAATTAGGTTACCAGAGCTAAGTCCAATTAATAACAAATTAAATTACAATCAAATAAGAGCAATAGCAGATTCAAAATCTTTAAGGCATAGATTTTCTGACCCTAAAACATTCAAACAATACGAGCCAGAAGGCAATATATCTAAACAATTATATAGAATTTCAGAGAAAATTAGATGTGAAAAAATTGGTACAAGTTATTTTAAGGGAATAAAAAATAATATTGAAACTTTTTACCAAGAGAGAATATCTGGTCTTGACCTAAAAAATAGTGAAGACAAAATTGTCGAGTCCTTTGAAAATTACCTTAGAACAAAATTCCTTAATTTTGAAAATAATAGTCAGATCGATAAAAAATTAAAATCTTATAAAAAAGATTTAAACGAAAAATTTAAAGATAAAATTAATCAACTGAATGATTTTACTTTAGATCAAGAAAAATTTAATTCTTTAATATCTGAACTTATTACCAATATGAATTTAGACGAAAATTTAGATGAAGAAGAGAAAAGAGATGAAGAACAAAACAATGACGATAAGCAAAACAAACCAGATAACCAAGAAAAACAGGCAAAAGAAAAAGAGGATAAACAAGAGGAGATGTCTATAGACTCTGGTATGCCTGATCTTGAAAATGAAGCAAAAGAATCTGATCAAGCAGAGGAGGACGTTGAAATAGAAGACAGCTCTCAACCTGATTTAAGAAAAAAAGGTAAAAGTGCCTTGGGCGATATAAATTACAAAACTTACACTGAAGAATTTGATGAAATTATAAAAGCTGAAGAATTAGAGAACGCTGAGGAATTAATAAGATTAAGAAAAAATTTAGATCAACAATTGTTACAATTAAAAAATTTTATTTCAAAGCTTGCAAATAAATTGCAAAGAAAACTTTTAGCAAAACAAAATAGGTCATGGAATTTTGATCTTGAAGAAGGGTTATTAGATACTTCAAAATTGCCAAGAATAATTATGGATCCTTTTAACTCTCTATCTTTTAAAAAAGAAAAAGATATTGAATTTAAAGATACATTAGTAACAATTTTAATCGACAACTCCGGTTCAATGAGAGGTAAACCTATTTCAGTTGCAGCTATATGTGCTGATATACTTTCAAGAACATTAGAGAGATGTGCGGTTAAAGTTGAGATACTTGGATTTACTACCAAGCATTGGAAGGGTGGATCCTCTAGAGAAAAATGGATGAAAAATGACAAACCAACTTTACCAGGAAGATTAAATGATCTTAGGCATATTATTTATAAATCAGCAGACACTCCTTGGAGACAAGCAAAAAATAATATGGGGCTAATGCTTAAGGAAGGATTGTTAAAAGAAAATATTGATGGAGAAGCGCTTAAGTGGGCTTACAATAAAATGAACAGAAGAAAAGAAGATAGAAAAATATTAATGATAATATCTGACGGAGCGCCAGTTGATGACTCTACTCTTTCTACAAATACTAGCGATTATCTAGAGTCTAACCTTAAAAAAACCGTTAAGTGGATTGAAAATAAAACTAATATTGAATTACTAGCAATTGGAATTGGTCATGATGTTACAAGGTACTATACTCAAGCAGTTAAAATCACTGATGTTCAAGATTTAGGGGATGTTATGATTAATCAATTAACTGATCTTTTTGTCGAAAAAAATAAAAAAACTCTTCATTAATTAATTGTAGACCTATTGATTGCAAATCAATTGCCCTGCTAAGTATTTTGAGAATAATCTTTAATATTTTTAATTAAGACTCTAAATGGAATTAACATTAACAAAGCTATAATTAATTTTACTGTTAAATCACCTAGAGCTAAAGTTATCCATGGAACTTCTGTGCCATAAAAAGCAATTGAAAAAAATAAAAAAGTATCAATAATTGATCCGAATACAGATGATGAAAGAGGTGCTACTGACCAGTGTAGTTTTCTTAGTAAATCAAAAATTTTGATATCAATGTTGTGAGCAATAAAGAAAGCTAGACCAGAGCCTATAGCTATGCGTATTGAAATCATATCTGAAAAATTTGTAGATATAAATAAAGTTAAGAGTATTCCAATAACAAATCCAATATAGACAACTTTTCTAGCAACAATCTTTCCATATGCACGGTTAGATAAATCAGTAATAAAAAATGTGATGGGGTAAGTGAATGCACCGTAAGTAAGAACTTGTTCTAAATTAAAATAGTTAACAGGAAATTGTACTAAATAGTTTGAGGCTATGACAAGCAAACCCATTGTTATGGATAGTTTGTAAAATAATGACATTGATTAATCTTACAATTATGATTTTGCTGAAATAGATGCTTTAAGTTTTTTAACTTTTTTTGATAGTTTTACTTTTTTTGCAGATATTAAAAACTTATCTAAACCACCTTTAAAATCTACAGTCCTTACAGCAGCATTAGCTACGTTCAATTTAATATCTTTTTTTAAAATATCACTTCTAAAAATAACTTTCTTTAAATTCGGTAGAAATCTTCTTTTAGTTTTATTTTTAGCGTGGCTAACGTTATTACCTTTTAAGGGTGATATTCCTGTTAATTCGCATCTTTTAGACATAATTTTTTCCTGGTGTTATATAATTCGTGTAGCCAGTGGGGTCAAGCGTTAATTCCAACTGCTTCACTTACATTTTTGAGATTTTCTTTTTTTAAAATTGATATTAAGTCTTTTTTAATCTCTTTAACAATCCCAGGTCCCTTGTAAACCATGCCAGTGTATAGTTGTACTGCATCAGCACCTGCTGTTATTTTTTCAAAAGCGCTTTCACCAGAGTCTACTCCTCCAACTCCTATTATCTTAATCTTACCCTTGGTTTCTTTGTAGAATTTTTTAATTAAACTTGTTGAAATATCTTTAAGCGGTTGTCCCGATAATCCACCAGTTTCATGCTTTTTAATATCAGAGAGATTATTGCGATTGCTGTCAGTTGTATTAGAAACTATTATGCCTTGTATTTTGTGACTGCTCACTAAATCGACTATCTTACTAATTTCATTATCATTAATATCAGGTGATATTTTTATAGCTACCGGACACTCGATTTTTTTTTCATTTATAATTTTATTTATGCCAGATAAAAGTTTTTTCATCTCCTCTTGATCATGAAAATTTCTTAGACCTTCTGTGTTCGGAGAAGAGATGTTTATTGTTATATATCCAGCGTGCATTGCAAGTCTTGAGAGACAAATATAATAATCTTCCTCTTTATTTTTTGTTTCTTTATTTGGTCCAATGTTAATGCCTAAAAAGCCATCTGGGTGATTGTTCGATATTCTTCTTGAGACTGTTTCTGAACCATGATTATTAAATCCAAGTCGATTGATAAGTGCCTCATCTTTCTCTAACCTAAATATTCTTGGTTTTGGATTTCCTAGTTGTTGTTTTGGAGTTACAGTGCCTACTTCGATAAAACCAAAGCCAAATTTAAAAAGAGAATTATAAACCTCAGCGCTTTTATCAAAACCTGCCGCTAAACCTACAGGGTTTGAAATCGTTTTTCCTAAAAGACTTGTCTCAAGCATTTCCTCATTTTCAACATTAAAAAAACTTTTTGGAAGAATATTTGCTTTTAACGATTTAATAGCTAAATCATGAGCTACTTCTGGATCTAAGGAAAATATATAAGGTCTTAGAATTGAAAACATTAATTATCTTATTTTATCTTTCATTAACTCAATTGTCTCTTTCAATCCGAAGAAGCTGACAAAATAACCCATTCTAGGACCATTTTCTTCTCCAAATACAACTTCGTAAATTAATTTAAACCAATCTCTTAAATTTTGTTCATACCCATTTTCTTTACCTGTAGCATAAACAATGGTTTGAAGTTCCTCAGGTTTTAAATTTTCTTTAATTTCTGACAGCTTTAAAACAAGATTTTCTAAAGCTTTTTTTTCATCTTGAGACGGTTT
>Ga0222719_10002383_pt1 | contig 17207 bp, 11 predicted proteins | sample C33_34DmetaG_FD_165039 | JGI IMG/M metagenome (GOLD analysis project Ga0222719, IMG submission 165039) | Estuarine water microbial communities from San Francisco Bay, California, United States - C33_34D | ecosystem: Environmental > Aquatic > Marine > Unclassified | place: USA: California... | reverse complement strand
CGAGACGGTGTATCTGGAATCTTTTCGCCAAGGCATGAAAGGCGACCCACCAAGTCAATCGACCTTCGTCGATCGGCGCTCCGCAGACGGCCTCGTACGCTCGGCGGAACTCGGAGGCGAGGCGAAGCGGAAGCGGCCGACCGGAGTTGCCCAAGAAGGCCGCTAGATCGATGTAAGGATCGGATCTCCTCGCATATTCCCAGTCGACGATGACCAATTGTCCCGAGCCTGACAACAAGATGTTCGGCGGCCGGAGATCACCGTGGATGAATCGAGGCTCGACCCTCTGGGGCTCAGTGCTGGAGAGGTCATCAAGGCGCTTCGTCAACTCCCGGTTCGGTGACCCGAGATTGGCGAAGGCCGAGAGGTACTGGTCAAAGGGATGCTGCGTTTCCGGCCAATCCGGTCGAGATTCAGGTGTCGTGTGAAGAATTCCTATTGCATTGCCGAGTTCGGCCACCATTTGGCCCGACCATCGACGGAAGCAGAAGGGCTCGTGGTCCACCCACCGGATGGCAACCATCGGCTCAACTCCAGGGACTACACCACATACCTCTGGGACTGGGAGTCCAAGTCGACCTGCCAATGAGAGCGCCTCGAACTCACGAACGGCATCGGCGAGCTGACCACTGCGCGTCGACACGGCGACCACATCTCCGCTTGCTGTCCTAGCGACGAGCCCATTGCGCCCCCGACTCGATAACCGGCGGATCGAGATGATCGGGAACCGCTTCCCGAGTTCGCTCCACGACTCATCGTGGAGCACACACTCCGTGGGAACCATTTCGACTTCGACTCCCTTGACCGTACCGCAGCGATCATCGAAACTTGGGACCCATGGGTCGCCGTCTCACAACCGATGGCGGTCTGGCATGAAGGTCGGGCTCGTGCAGATCTCAATCGGCCTTGCCTGGGCTCAACCCGGCTCGGAACAACCATCGACCGAATACGACCTCCTGCCGTACTCGGTGGGCCTGCTTGCCGCACACGCTCGTCAGCACTGCAAAGAAGACCATGAGTTTGTCTTCCCGGTCACTAATCGAATTCCTGTCGCGGAAGCCGCGGATCGCCTTGAGGGTTGCGACCTCATAGCTCTCTCACTCTACGTGTGGAACGTCAATCTCTCGTTGGCAGTGGCCGCGGAGGTCAAGTCCCGCAACCCAGACGTCATCGTGGTCGTTGGGGGACCTCAAGTACCGGACGATCCAACCGATTTCATGCACTCACACGAGCATGTGGACATCGCTTGCCACGGCGAGGGGGAGATCACGTTCACGGAACTCCTCGACGCGTTGCCGACAGGTGACCTCTCGCACGTCCGCTCGATCACGTATCGATCCGGAGACGACGTGACAACGACCGATCGACGCGATCGCGTCGGTGACCTCGACGCATTGCCGTCTCCGTACCTCGACGGAACCTTCGACGACTTGTTGCAACATCGACCCGGCCAGTGGGTCATGACGTGGGAGACGAATCGAGGGTGCCCGTTCTCGTGCACCTTTTGTGATTGGGGTTCCGCGACAGCAGCCAAGGTGTACCGGTTCGGGATGGACCGACTCATGGCTGAGATTGACTGGATGGCTGACAATCGGATCGGTTTCGTCTTCTGTTGCGACGCGAATTTCGGCATGCTGCCGCGAGATTTCGACATCGCACAGGCGGTGGTGACCTCCAAGAGGAAGTCCGGCTTCCCATGGTCATTGTCAGTGCAGAACACCAAGAACGCCCGAGAGAGGGCCTACAAGGTGCAAACCCTGCTCGCCAGTGAGTTGAACACCCTTGGTGTGACGATCTCGCTCCAATCGGCAAATCGACAGACGCTCGTCAATATCAAGCGACGGAACATCTCTTCCGAGGCGTACGAGGACCTTCAACAGCGGTTCACTCGCGATGGCGTGTACACCTACACCGACCTGATCCTCGGGCTACCCGGCGACTCCTATGAAACTTTCACCGAAAGCGTGAGCCACGTGGTCGCGAACGGGCAGCACAATCATGTGCAGTTCCACAATTGCTCAATACTTCCGAACGCGGAGATGGCAGACCCGGCGTATCGCAGTCAATTCGGTATCAAGGCGACCCCACAGAGAATCGTCAATGCGTGGGACCGAGTAGACCGACCGGACGAGGTACCCGAATTCTTGGACACGGTGATCGCCACCGACGCGATGGATGGCCCGAGCTGGGAAAAGGCCAAAGTCTTCTCGTGGTTCGTTGACCTCCTGTACTTCGACCGGCTGCTCCAGGTTCCCATCAGTGTTCTCATGGCCAGACACGACCTGCGACTAGCCGGCTTTATTGAAGCCTTCATTGATGCTGACCCGGATCAACATCCCATCGTCGCCAAAATCTCCGAGACCATGAGGAAGCATGCCTCCTCGATCAGGCGTGGGGGGATCGAATATCAGAACTCCGAGCGCTTCGGGTCAATTCATATGCCCGCCGATCAATTCGCTCTGGCCTGCCTTGTGGCCGACAACGAGTTGTGCAACTTCTTCCGGGAAGCAGAAACGGTCCTTTCTGAGTATCTCCGCGTGAACGATTCTGATGAGTCATCGCTCCTCCTCGGGGATCTCATCGATTACAACGAGGCGGTTTTCATCACGCCGCGGCCGGCCGGCCGCCCGCTCCTGGTGCTCTCCCATCCGATCGCCGAGCTCCACCGCCGAACGGTCGAGGGAGGCGACGGCAGCGTTGAGGAGCGGTGGGCCGTGTACGCCATCGATCGATCCTCAAAGCCTGTCGAGTCGCTGGAAGACTTCCTCGGCCACCTCGCTTGGTGCCATGGTAAAGACAAGCGGAATCACTTCGCTGAGGTCGCGCCAGCGCGATTGGTCCGCCCAATTGCCTCGTAGACCCGCCGCACCACCGTCTCAAGGAGCTGCGCCGCCAGGACATCGTCAATGAACACGAAATGCGAACGCACGAACAATCTTCCCGAAAGCCCTTGACCCTTCGGGTTCCCTGGACTAGAACGTACTTGGCGGCGGGGCCCGTCTGAAATCTTGTTCAGAAGGGACGTGAATAATGGAAGCAACGGAGCGCGCTGCGTTTGTTCGTGGCTACACCAAGGTGCTCACCAATGCGTGGTCAGACGATGCGTTCATGCAACGACTCTCTGCGGATCCGACCTCGACGCTGTCGGAGTTCGGCCTTGACGCTGGTTCGGCTCAGGTCGAGGTCGTTACCTCGGTGGCCGGCGAGGCTTCACTTGACGATCAGGTCGCCCTCTGGGAGAGCGGGATCGCCTCTGGCGCCGTGAAGCTCTACGTCCCTGAGGTGCCACAGGTGGAGACAACCGAACTCTCCGATGATCAACTCGACAGCGTCTCGGGTGGCGACACCTACTGTTGCTGTTGCTCGCCCTGCTGCACCTGCACCTGACCGGGGCGTCTTCCACACCTGGCCCCTTGGCACAACCAACCCTGGGGCCGTTCTTGCCGTATCTGATCTTCTGTGCGGAGTTCTCACATCCGCGCATAAGGTGACCTCGACTCTTGATCCAAAGGCCCAGATTCAAGAACCACCTCAACGTGTCGATCGTTGACAGTGACAAGGTCTTCATCGGCACCGAGGAATCACACTTCCTGATCGAAAGCCCGGCGGTCAACACTGTTGCCCGCGTGATTGGCGGCGGTCGCGAACTCGACGAGGTTGTCGCGGAGAGCGCTGGAGTCCTGCCAATTACAGCTGTCATGGCTGCCGTCAACCGACTGGTCGCCGGCGGGCATGTCGTCGACGGCCCAACTCTGAGCGACGCTGCCGAAACCTCTTGGTGGGACCACAGGGGTATCAACCCCTCGCCCGCGGCCTCAAGCATCCGCAGATGCGCGATCGAGATCACCGACCTCACCGAATCGGGAACCTTCCCACTGTCAACCGTGATCGCCGGGTGCGGATTCGAGACTTCCTCGTCGAAATCGGCTGAGACTCACCTCAGTGTGGTCGTCGTCGACGATCACCTCGATGAGCGCTTAGCCATCATCGATGAGAGGTTCCGAGAGTCAGGAGAACCGTGGATCTTGGTAGCCCCGTTCGGCGAGTCAATCAAAATTGGACCGCTGTTCGTGCCCGACGTGACGGCCTGTTGGCAGTGCATGGAAATGCGGATGCGGGGGAATCGCCAACTCGATTCGTATTTGGAACGAAAGCGATCGACCACGGTCCACCGCCCCGCGGTGGCACCGTCCACCGCGGCCACCCAATCGATTGCAGCCGGGATAGTCGCATCTGAGTTGATGACCTTCGCCGGGGGTGGCACCCCGACCACCCAGGGCTTCATCCTTTCGATGGACACCATCAACTTCCAATCAGAGACCCACTGTGTGATCAAGCGTCCGCAGTGCCCCGCATGCGGTGACGTCTCGCTCGCCAAGCCGCCACCACAGGTGAGGCTGCGACCGGCTCCCAAGCGCTTCACCGCCGACGGCGGTCACCGAGTTGAGCGGCCAGAGGAGACGTTCGAGCGCCTGATCCGCCACGTAAGCCCGCTTTCCGGTGCCGTCAGCTCACTCAAACGCCAGACGATCAACGATGACGGCGTGACCTACAGCTACGCCTCGGGTCACAACTTCGCGCTGATGCAGGACAGCACCTACTTCCTGCGGAAGAACCTTCGGGGTCGCAGCGGCGGGAAGGGCCGAACGGATGTCCAGGCCAAGGTCGGAGCGATCTGCGAGGCAATCGAGCGCTATTCGGGCGTGTTCAGGGGTGACGAGCCGCGACAGCGGGCCCGATACGCAGAACTCGACCGAGCGATCCACCCTTCGGAACTCCTCGGATTCTCCGATCTCCAGTACGAGCAGCGCGATGAGTGGAACGCTGCCAACCTCTCCACGTACCACATCGTTCCCGAGCGCTTCGACGAGCAGCGGGATCTCGATTGGACCACGGCATGGTCCCTTCGAGACGACGAGCCGCGGCTCGTGCCAACGGGCTTCTGCTACTTCGGGCACCCCGATATCGCCGAGCACTTCTTCTGCGCGAGCGATGCAAACGGCAACGCGGCCGGCAACACACTCGAGGAGGCAATCCTGCAGGGATTGCTCGAAGTGGTGGAGCGCGACGCAGCTGCCATCTGGTGGTACAACCGACTGCGAATGCCCGCAGTCGATCTCGATGCAATGGATGAGCCCTACGTCAGCATCCTGCGCGAGCACTACGAGCACCTTGACCGCTCCCTGTGGATCCTCGATCTCACGACCGACCTTGGCATCCCGGTGTTCGCTGGGGTCTCGCAGCGACACGGTGGGCCTACGGAGGACATCCTGATCGGATTCGGCGCTCATCTCGACCCACACATGGCAGCGATGAGAGCACTCACGGAACTCAACCAGTTCCTTCCAGCAGTCTGCGAGCGCAGTGCCGACGGCGCGACGAACTACTGGCTTGACGACCCAGATGCGATCGAGTGGTGGATGAACGCGACCGTCGCAACCGAGACCTACGTCTTGCCTGACGAGAATTCCCCACCGGTTGACATCCGGCGTTACGACGGACTTGCAAGCGACGATCTCGCAGACGACGTCCGAACCTGCGTCGAATCCATTGCGCGCGCCGGGCACGAGGTAATCGTGCTTGACCAAAGCCGCCCGGACCTCGATCTATCAGTGGCCAAGGTGATGGTGCCGGGCCTCCGACACTTCTGGCGAAGGCTGGGTCCAGGACGGCTCTACGACGCACCCCTCCGGATGGCGCGTCGCGACACCCCTCTCAACGAGACGGAGATGAACCCCCGGTCGGTGTTCTTCTGATGGACGAGGACCACCCCGACAAGCAACAAAACGTCCGGCGACCACTCGAGGAGTCACTTGAACTGCGCCCAGCAGTCGACAGCAAGATCGTCGATGAGTTCCTCGTCATGACGGATGGGCATGTTCAATCTCGTCTCCCGCTTCGCGACCCCGGGCTGCGCGCTGCGTTGACCCTTCTGACCGATGGACGGACCACCGAGGACGCTCTCTTCGCTGCCGCGACATCTCACGGAGGGGACGGATCTGCCATGTCACTGCCGCTCGTGCTCAGGCGCTTGGAGAGCGGCGGTTGGATCAGTTTCCGAGCTTGCGACGCCAACGGACGAGTCGTCACGGCGGCAGATCCACGGGGGCATGCTCTCGAAGTGACCTCGAGGCGCGTCGTTTCGACGTCGGTGCTCGAGATGTCGGACCATGCCCTGGTACGCCAAATCGACGGCAGAATCACGGCTGAGTCCCCTCTGACCGGCTGGGATCTCACCATTGTTGACCTGTCCTGGCTGGAGGTGCTCCTCTCATTCGACGGCACAACCTCCGTTGGCGATGTTGCATCGACACAGCATCGGTTATCCGCCGATGTGGCAACCATCGCGAATCTTGCCGTGAAGAGCGGGCTCGTGCGATTTGCCGACGAGCCACCAACACCCGGCCTCGAGATGTGGTCGCTTCCCGATCTGTGGTTCCACTCGATGAGCAGGGTGGGCGTGCATCGGGGAGGCTATGGCGGCACCTATTTTCGTGAAGGCACTGTCGAACCCGAACCGGCGATCCGCCCACGAATCGTCAGCGATTCCTCCTTGTGGAGCGCCTTCGATGACTTTGATCCGGATTGCGCGGGCTTAGAGGATCCCCCTCTCAGCAGCGTCGTGCAGCGGCGAAGGTCGATCCGTGAGCACGACGAGTCGAAACCCATTTGCCGCGAGCAGTTGGGAGAACTTCTCGGCCGGGTCGGCGCAGTGCGCACAACCGTGCACGACGGCCATCAGGAATTGTCGTTCCGTCAAGTTCCGAGTGGTGGCGCTCTACACGAACTGGAGCTCTACCCGTTGATTCACAACTGCACTGGTATCGAGCCCGGTCTCCACCACTACGACGCCGGTGACCACGGACTCGAACTCATCCGGGCCGCAGACCCAAGCACGCGCCTGCTACTCGAATACGCGCAAAGAACATCCACGATGACCACCCCACCACAGGTGTCGATTTTCGTCGCTGCCCGGTTCGGCAGAGCGATGTGGAAGTACGAGTCGATGGCCTACGCGTTGGTGCTCAAACACGTTGGCGTCCTGTATGAGGCCCTCTACCTCACGGCGACAGCAATGGGGCTCGCGTGTTGTGCGCTGGGGGGTGGCAACTCACATGCTTTTGCTGAGGCGAGCGGCCTGCCCATGCACGTCGAGGGTTTGGTGGGTGAGTTCATCGTCGGCTCGCGCCCATCATCGGAGCACGAAGTCGAAATGCCGGGCCAGGTCTGAACACCGGGCGCTACTAAAGGAGGAGATCGATGGTCCAATTCAGAATGAAGGCACTGAATCAGATGCAGAAGCCAGACGACTTGGATCTGCTGATGAAAGTCACCAAGCGACGGGGCTGGATTGCCTTAACCACGCTAGGTGTTGCCCTCGCGGCCCTGATCGTATGGGGCTTCGCCGGAAACATCCCTGCTCAAGTAGCGGGAGAGGGGTTAATGACCTCCTCGAACGGGATCAGCCGGATCGAATCCCAGGTGGAAGGTTTCGTGACCCAGGTGAATATCGATGAAGGACAAGTCATCGCCGCTGGTGACACGGTTGGCAGCTTTGAGTCACACGATGGCAACACGACGGAGATTAAAGCCCCGTTCCCAGGCCAAGTGACCGCCGTCCTCTTCGATGCGGGCAACATCATCGAGGTCGGCTCGACCCTCTACCGCCTCGAGCGCTCCGATCTGGATGACGGTGGCACGGTCGCTTTCGTCTTCATCCCCTCCACCGACGTCGCGTCGATCGCCCCCGGAATGGAGGTGGATCTGTCTCTGGACGCGGTACCGGCCTCAGCTTTCGGTGTGTTACGAGGAACTGTCGACAAGGTCAACTCCTTCCCACTGGATCGAGCAGCGATCGTCACCCTTCTCGGTGACCCCGTTTACGCCGACAAACTGCTCGAGGACGGAGAACCAGTACTAATCACCGTACGCCCCACTCCTGACACTTCGACGGCCTCTGGCTTCAAGTGGTCGACGTCGGAGGGTCCCCCATTTCGAATCCCACCAGCCTCCCGGTTCACAGCGCTCATTACCGAGGGTGATCAACGCCCCGTTGATCTGGTCTTCGGAGGCTGACCATGGCTACCGGTGAGACCTCGGAGAAGACGAACTCGACGGCAAACGCAGAAACTCCCGCCTTGCCGACGGGGAAGGGCCGAAGGGTGAAAACCCCGACAGTGATCCAGATGGAGGCCGTTGAATGCGGCGCTGCGTCGCTAGCCATCATCTTGGGTTACTTCGGCAAGTGGGTCAAACTCGAGGAACTCCGTGTCGCTTGCGGTGTCTCCCGAGACGGCAGCAAAGCATCAAACGTGCTCAAGGCCGCCCGCTCCTACGGCCTAGAGGCGAAGGGATTTCAGATCGAGGCCGAGAAACTCAGAGAGTTTGAGACGCCCTTCGTCGTGTTCTGGAACTTCCACCACTTCTTGGTTGTCGAAGGCTTCTCGGGCGACAAGGTCCACCTCAATGATCCGGGCACCGGTCCACGGACCGTGTCGTTCCAGGACTTCGACAATTCCTACACCGGTGTCGCCCTCACATTCAGTCCAGGCTCAGAGTTCGAGCCAGGTGGTGATCGCCCGAGTTCACTGGGCGGCCTCGTGTCCCGGCTTCACGGGAGCGGACCGGCCCTCACCCTCGTCATGTTGGCAAGCCTGATGCTGGTCATTCCGGGTCTGGTCGCACCGGCGTTCAACCGAATCTTCATCGATCGCGTTCTCTCCGCCGGCTTCACGGAATGGATCGGCCCCCTCATTGCGTTCATGGTCGGCACCAGCATCGCCGCCATGGCGCTCACGGGGCTCCAGCAGCAGTACCTGCTCAGGTTGGAAACCCGCATGGCCCTCGAGAGTTCCTCTCGTTTTCTGAGACATGTGCTCCGCCTGCCAGTGGACTTCTTCTCCCAACGCCAACCAGCGGACGTGTCGAGTCGAATCCAGGCGAACGACAAGGTCGCCCAGTTGTTGTCACGCGACCTCGCCACCTCGCTCATCTCGGCGATCCTGGTCGTCTTCTACGCCGTATTCATGTTCACCTACGACGTCGTGCTCACTGTCATCAGTGTCGCGCTCGTCGTGCTGAACATCGTGATTCTCCGGATGGTTGCTAGGACAAGAGTCGATGCCACTCGACGGCTTCGACAGGACAAGGGGCGACTCACCGGGACCACCTACAACGGCTTGCAGATGATCGAAACCTTGAAGGCAACCGGAACAGAGAACGACTTCTTCGCCCGCTGGTCCGGTTTCCAGACCAAGGTTTCGAATGGTCAGCAACAGCTTGGGGTGTCAAACCAGATTCTTGACGTCGTACCCACTCTTTTGGTGTCGTTGTCGACAGCGCTCGTGCTGTGGATTGGAAGTGACCGCGTCATGTCCGGTGCCCTCACCGTCGGCGCTCTCGTCGCCTTCCAGGGGCTACTCACCTCCTTCACCCGGCCGGTACAAGACTTGACCCAGATAGGCCAGAAATTGCAGGACGTGACAGCCGATCTGAACCGCCTGAACGACGTCGAGAACTACGCGATCGCACCGCAGTTCGAGCGAGAGCCAGTGGTAACCGACGGCAGGCTTGCGGGCGCTGTGGAGCTCAGATCGATCACATTCGGGTATTCGCCCTTGGCCGCACCACTAATTGAGGACTTCAGTATCTCGCTCGCTCCAGGGCAACGGGTGGCCCTTGTGGGCGGATCGGGCAGCGGGAAATCAACCATCGCCAAGGTGATATCCGGACTCAATCAACCGTGGACCGGCGAGGTTCTCTTTGACGGCCGACCTGCGGCTGACTACGCCCGACACATGCTGGCCGCATCTATCTCCGTTGTCGATCAGGACATCTTCTTGTTCGAGGGAACAGTCAGGGAGAACCTGACCCTGTGGGACGACTCAATCCCCGACAAGGTTCTGCGCCGAGCGCTGGCAGATGCCCGGATCCTCGATGACATCATGGCCAAGCCGGGCGGACTCGACTACGTCATCCGAGAAGCCGGGCGCGACCTGAGCGGCGGACAGCGGCAACGCCTCGAAATCGCCCGTGCACTCGCCTCAGACCCTCGGCTACTGGTGTTGGACGAGGCGACGAGCGCGCTCGACACCGAGACCGAGCAGATCATCGATGACAACCTCCGACGGCGAGGTTGCACCTGCGTCATCGTTGCACACCGACTCAGCACCATCCGCGACGCCGACGAAATCATCGTTCTCGACTTCGGCAACGTCGCGGAACGCGGAACGCACGAGCAACTTCTGGCCGCGAACGGCACCTACGCGAACCTGATTGGAGTGCAGTGAGATGAACTCGATCGAAGAGCTGTCCCTCGCCGACCGCCTCAATCAAGCCCTGTCCGCGGATTCTGAACCAATCGCAGGATCGACCGTGGCACTCAAAGACGACTCTCGAGCCCTGGTGCTCACCTCGGGCAGCGCCGACCTCTTCGTGACTGCGAGTGACCTCTCCCTACCAGTTGCATGGTTCCACGTCGGCCGAATCTCATCAGGCACGATCGTTCCTCATATCTCTCCGATCGAGAACGCGATGCTTATTGCTCGCCCCACACCCGGTGCTGAGATCCTCGAAGTAGCGATCGGCCGCGTGGCAACGCTCGAGCCGGCTGTTCTCGCAGCAGCTGTCGACCCCGTTCTCGACACACTCGGCAAGGCCCTTTCGACCGAGCTCCGACCAAGAAAGGCCACGCTCATCGAAGAGTCAGAGTTCATGGTCGGATCCGCCGGGGCTGGTCCGGCAGCAGGCGAGATCCGGTGGGTCGTGGGGCCCAGCACTGACAACGAGTCCGACGTAACAGTCCACCGATGGGGTTCGCCCTCTCAGCACCCAGAAACCGTGTGGCTGGCGTCGAGTGATTGGGTGACAGCCTCAACGGGTTCAACGTGCACGTCAGCCCGCTCAGTCGACCTGGACAACGACCTGTTGCCCACCGTTACTTCGGACATGTCGAGATGGCTGCAGGCAGCAGTCGCTCGTCGGCAGAGCCTCGAGGTCGCCGACGTGGACCGCACACGCTTACGAGCCGACCAAGACGAAGCACTCGAACACCAAGCCGAGGTCGAGTTGGCCCGAGTCCTCGCGGGTACCGACGAACGACGCGCTCGATTCTTCCACACAGACCCGGCCTTCGCCTCGGTTGCCTTAGTGGGTGACTTGCTCGGCTTTACCGCTCAGCCCGCTCGGTCCGCCGACATCGCGCGGCGGACGGACCCCGTCTCAGCAGTTGTCAGGGCATCGCACGTGCGTGAGCGCACGGTTCGTCTTGAAGGAGGCTGGTTCTCGCGAGATGTAGGCCCCCTTGTCGGCTTCCTGAAGGACGGCATGCACCCGGTGGTTCTTCGGCGCCAAGGTCCGACCTATGTCATCGATGACCCGACAAATGGAACAGTCCGACCAATCGATGAGACCACCAACAAGGAGATCTTCTTTGAGGCCAGGATGCTCTACGCCCCCCTCCCGGAAGAGAGCCTCTCCGGATTGAGACTCCTGACCTTCGGCGCGACTGGCTCACGTGGTGATGTCATTGCGCTTGCGTGGACCGGCCTCGTCATCGCCCTCCTCGGTCTCCTCACACCGATCCTTACCGGGCAGATCCTCGGCACCTTCGTACCCCGAGCAGCGCGCGACGAGATCGCACAGTGGTCGATCATCCTTATCGTTGTGGCAGCAGTGATCGCCGGGCTATCCACCGTGCAGAACCTCGCAGCACTCCGCCTCGAGGGCCGTGTTGACATGAATGCCCAGGCCGCCATCTGGGATCGCCTGATGTCGTTGCCCGCTCCCTTCTTCCGACGGAACTCGATTGGACAACTTTCTGCGGCGTCGCTCGGAGTGAACGGCATTCGGGATGTGATGTCCGGTCTCGCCGTTCAGTCGTTGCTGTCGTTCATCATGGGCCTTGCGAATCTATTCCTCATGCTGTATTACGACCTGACTCTCGGCCTTGTCGCGCTCGTTGTCGTGGGCATCGGCGGAGCGGTGTCAGTGAGGATCGGCACCGACCAAATTCGCGTCCAACGGCAAGTGAACGAAATGATGAATGAGGTCTCCTCCATCACCTTCCAACTGATGTCCGGCGTCGCGAAATTGCGCGTCGCTGCTGCCGAGGAGCGAGCCTTTGCCTACTGGTCCCGTCAGTTCGCGGGCTTCAGGCGACAGAGTCTCGGGGCGCGCCGAATTCAGAACAAACTCGTTGTGTTCAACGCCGGCTACGCGGTCTTCGCTCCCGCAATCATTTTCGCGTTCATCGGTCTGGCTCGGGGCGGCGACTTCCCGGTCGCGACGTTCCTCACCTTCAACGTGGCATTCCTGCTCTTCCTGGCCTCGACGTTGAAACTGACGGGTACCGGAATCACTCTGCTCAATACGGTGCCGATGTTCGAACGGCTTCAGCCAATCCTGTCCAGCCGTCCCGAGATCCGGAGTGATCTGGCTGACCCGGGTGAGCTCAGCGGTCATCTCGAGGTCAGCCACTTGACCTTTTCTTACGAGCAGGACCAGGCCCCAGTGCTCAGTGATGTTTCGTTCGAGGCCAACCCCGGCGAGTTCGTTGCGCTCGTCGGTCCCAGCGGCTGCGGGAAGTCAACTCTCCTGAGAATGCTTCTCGGCTTCGAGAACGCCGACTCGGGCTCAGTGCATTACGACGGTCAGGACCTCAGCACACTCGACGTCGGTGCAGTTCGACGCCAGTGCGGCGTGGTGCTGCAGCAGGGTCAACTCTTTGCCGGAGACATCCTCTCGAACATCGTCGGGTCCTCCACCTTCACGGTCGACGATGCGTGGGAAGCCGCAGAGATGGCAGGGATGAAGGAAGACATCGAACACATGCCGATGGGGATGAACACCCTGTTGTCGGAAGGCGCCTCGACACTGTCAGGCGGTCAACGGCAAAGGCTCATGATTGCGAGGGCGCTCCTCGCTCGTCCGCGCATCATCTTCTTCGACGAGGCCACCAGCGCGCTCGACAACCGAACCCAGTCCATCGTTACCGAGTCGATGCGACGACTCAATGCCACTCGAATTGTGATCGCCCACCGGCTCAGCACAATTCGAGACGCGGATCGCATCGTGGTGCTCGAGAGCGGTCGCGTCACCCAGATGGGCACATACGACGAACTGATCGGGCAAGAGGGGCTGTTTCGGGCACTCGCTAGCCGACAGACGGCTTAACCGCGGTCGAGGCGAACCCGACCATCATGACGTAGCTCACCGGGTCACTTATCCACCTCATGTAAGCACTCACCGCACCAGCGAGTTCGGCTGGCGTGATCACGCCGTCCTCCACGAGATCCATATGCTGCTGAGGGTCCAGCAGAGGCCCGAACGAAGACAGGCCGAACTCCTCACTCGAGTAGTGGTAGAGGTCAATCTCAACATCCGTAAACCCTGACCCAAGGCACAACTGTCGGAGTTGTCGGCCGATCATGCGGTTGCCACCCCGGGATGACTGCGAGGTCCAGATACGCGCCTGGAGCCTCTGGATCTCGGGAATGTACGGCTCCGCGATGCCCCACAGGCCACCATCGACCTCAAAGACGACGCAACGCCCTCCGGGCCGGAGCACGCGGAACGCCTCGCCGAGAGCTCTCCCGGGATCGGGCAGGTGTTGCAACAAGTAGCGCATGATGACGAAGTCCACACTTGCGTCATCCAGCGGTAGCGAGTTGGCGTCCGCGATCAACAGACACGCATCTTCGACAGCCTCTGATGCACTCCGAAGCAGACGTTCGTCGCTATCGATGCCGATGACATCGGCGCTTGGAGACAAAGCACGGGTCCGTCGCAGCAAGGCACCCGTGCCGCACCCGACCTCGGCGACCACGCAAGATTCTTGGACACCACCCCGAGACAGGATCGTCGACTCCGAGGGCCACGTCAGGACTGCCTGTGCCTCGAGGCGCGCTAGGGCCCCTTCAAGCCCCTCCCCATGCCTATCGGGACGGAAGGACCCTTGTCCGACCATCACGCCTGCCGGCGGGGCATCACGGTTGCCGCAACACCATTCTTTGGCCGAAGGGTGACGAGGGCCTCCGTCTCGACCGAGTGGTCTGGATCGATGGCAATGTCAACCATCTGCAGCATTCGGCTGAGAACGAGAACACCTTCAAGGGTCGCAAAATGTTGCCCGATGCACTGCCTCGGCCCAGCGCTGAACGGCAGGAACGCGCAGGGATGACGGGGGCTCTCTTGAAGGAATCGATCTGGGTTGAACGACGACGGATCAGACCACAAATCGGGACGACGATGCAGCAGCCAAGGGCTGACACAGACAAGAGAGTTCTCCGGAATCAGGTACTCGCCCAACAGGTCATCCTTGACTGCCCGACGAGAGATCAACCAGACAGGCGGGTACAGGCGCATGGCTTCGAGGAAGGTCGCCCGAACGAACGGCAAGCGATCGAGACATTTGGCATCCGGCGGTTGATCGGCCAAGACCACATCGACCTCCTCGCGCGCTCTCGACGCGATCTCTGGATGTTGGCCGAGTAGCCACATGGTCCAGGTCAGCGACTTGGCGGTGGTTTCGTGTCCCGCCATCAGCATGGTCACCACCTGATCGCGGACCTCGGTTTGTGATAAGCCGCCTGGACGTCGTTGGATGGATTCCGCGACAAGACGGGCGAGGAAGTCGTGACGGCCGGGTTCGTCGGCATCGGCGACCGAGATGAGCAAGCCGACGATGCGATCGATGAAGGTGCGCGCCGCAGCGAAACGCTGACGGTCGCCACCGAGGTTGGAACTCTCGACCCCGTAGTGACTCATGAATCGGTTGGCGTCGTCAACTGCCTCCCCGAAGCGATCGCCGATTGAGACATCAGAGCCGAGGAGGGCACGGGCAACGATCGCCAAAGTCAGGGACGTCAGGTCGCGGTCAAGACGCACTGTGCCAGCGCCATCCAACCACCTCGTAATAAGTCGGTCCGTCTCCTCAAGCATCAGGACATCAAAAGTGACGATTTCACGATGCTGGAACGCAGGCTGAGCCAACGACCGCTGCTCTTTCCACTGCTCTCCGTCAGTGGTGAGGAGGCCTCGGCCCAGAAGAGGGACCAACATCAGTTCGTCAGGCGTGCCGGTCTTGACGTAATTGGAGCGCTTTGCGATCAGAATCTCGCTGACGAGCTCTGGCTCGTTGACGATGGTTACTGGACGACCATCCGTCTCGTGCCGCGTAACGTTGCCGAACTCTGCGACCATCCGCTCCAAAAAGGCGAGCGGATCTCTGGCCAACTCCTGAATAGTGACCGGCGCGGTGTCGCCGGGCGGGACTCGGCCAGCGCGATTGCTCATCGATTGCGATGCCGATTGCGATTCCTTTGACGATCACGCCCTGGCTGCCCGGCACTTTTGGCGAGCACGACCGCCCCTGAGATGCTTCCAATGGTCACGAAAATCGGCCACGGGAATCCCGGGTCGTCCGACCCGGCGTAAATCAGCCACACGACGACGTTTGTGATCAGAATCGGGACGAGTCGGTTGGCGATCTTCATGTCATAGGTCCTCCGGAACGACAAGTAACCTCTCGTTGTCACCCAACGTCCAAAGGTAGCAGTCCAAAGAAGTGAGTGCTTTCGAGTCATTAGATCTTGCCGTGTCCCGGAGGGGCGATGTCGACATCGAAACCTTCATGATCGACGGCTCGTGGCCCGTGATCACCATCGACCGAGTGTTCAGAGACCCGTGGGCTGTTCGGAAACTCGCATTGTCACTCTCGTTTCACCATCAGAACGGCAATTACCCCGGTTCGATGGCTTCCGTCTCGCTCCCACTGGCCCCTCTGCATGAGTTCGTCGTGGATGTGTGTGACGCTCAGTTGAAACCGCTCCTCGGCCTACACCGCTACTACCGAGACCACGTCTTCGCCCTCATCGATGGCGACCCCTCGGCCTTGAACCCGCGGCAACGACAACCGCACTACGACGACTTCTGTGATGCAGCCGGGGTCATCTATCTCTCCCCGCCAGACAGGTGCATCGGAGGGACGTCGTTCTGGCGACACCGCGGCACGGGTTTGGCCCGCGTTCCCGATTCCCTCGACGATGACTGGGCCTCGGAGGCCATTATCTCTACCCGATCGAGCAGTGTCGATGCGCTCGTCCGACACTGTCTCGATGAGGCTCTTCCTGATCCGGGATTCGGCTTTCCCTCACGAGACACGCGGTGGTGGGAATGCATCGCCACCGTGCCGATGCGATGGAACAGGATGGTGATCTACGACTCACGACTGTTTCACACCCCAGACGTGCCAACCCGATTTGGGGCCGAGACCGAGAGCGGCCGTCTCACGCAAAACCTGTATTTTTCGCGACACCCTGTCACGGCGGAGTGAACGAACGTCATGGCCACACGAGCCCTCCATAACGAGGAGGCGGAAGGTCACCGAACCAACATCAGCACTTGGGCCAACAGCCCGCGTTGACCGCATGAACTAGGTCCGACGACGCCAGGCCGAGAAGCTCCGCACCGGCCGGTCCGTCGGCACCACCAGCCACGGGAACGGGTGCACCTCCACCGGCGAGACACCGCTGGCGATCCGCGCGAAGCCCGGCACCGGAGCCTCGGTGACCGCGAGACGCCGACCCGCCAGCACCGCCGACGGGTCGCCGCGCCACACCTCCACCGTTCGCCGCGTCGCGAGGTCGGCGAGGGACTCGGTCAGGAACACCAACCGTTTCGCTGAGAGCCGGAGCCGCGCCAAGAGCGGCTCATCAAACACGAAGACCACCGGCAGATCGCTGCGCGCGACGAGGGCCGGATCGTCGTCACCAAGCGACTCGGCCGTCAGCCACACCGCCTCGGGCTCCACCCCGGATCGCTCCACCGCGGTCGCCACCGATCTCGACGGCGACGTCCCGGGCGCGTCGACTGATCGCCAGTCGGGCTCATCGGGCCAATCCGAGATCGGACAGTCGTGTCGGTGCTCGCAGCCCCGACACACACCAGGAGCTCGGCGCTCCACCTGTGAGCGGCTGAATCCGTAGTGCTTCGACGATCCGACCCCGACGGTCCACTGCCACCCCATCCGGTTCGCTGCCCGCGAGCCATCGAGGAGGTGACGGAAGAAGTACTCCTCACCATCGCGCCAGGCGCCACCGCGACGCACCGCCCACTCACTCGACAACCACATGCGCGTCTGGTTGACCAGCCAGCCGTCGCCCTCCAACTCGGCGAGGGTCTCCTCAACACAGGCCATCGTTCGATCG
>Ga0222719_10002380_pt1 | contig 17214 bp, 29 predicted proteins | sample C33_34DmetaG_FD_165039 | JGI IMG/M metagenome (GOLD analysis project Ga0222719, IMG submission 165039) | Estuarine water microbial communities from San Francisco Bay, California, United States - C33_34D | ecosystem: Environmental > Aquatic > Marine > Unclassified | place: USA: California... | reverse complement strand
AGAAAAAATTTTGGTATTGCACACGCTGATGAAAGACTTAGAATCTATGGAAGAGAGAAATTTAATCACAAAACCTATAGAGTAGATTTATGAATATAAAACAATTTAAGCTTACTAATAATGAAGAGATAATATGTGAAGTTATAGAATGGAATACTGGTGAAGATCCTGGTGACATCCTTATAAAAAAAGCATTAAGAGTTATATCTGTAGAAGACTATCAAAAAGGTTGGAGATTCTTTGCATTTAGACCTTGGATGTCATTTCAAGATGATCCGGATTTATTACAAACTTTAAATTCTTCTCATATAATAGTAACAACAAATCCGTCTTTAAATTTATTAAAACATTATGAAAGATGTCTTAAGCGCTTAGTAAGTGAAGTAGAAGATGAAAAAGCTGGTGGAAAAAAGATTTATGCAAATCTTGATGAAATACAAGATGAATTAAGAGAATTAACCGACGATGAAATGGATGACTTTTTAGCCAATAAATACGGCGCAGTTGAAGAAGATAGTTTTCTTTCTGATTCCAGCAGTGATAATATTATTAAATTCAAACCAAAAGATACTATGCACTAGGGTATATCCCCTCTTCCTCAGATATACTATCTTATTTTACCACACTTTTCACCATTTGTACACCGTTATTTTTAGCACTAAGAGAAATAAAATATATGAAAATGAACATGAAAATTTTTAAAGATAGAGTAGATAATTTTTTTAAATGGGTTAAAGGAACTGAACTTGTTGAACTTGATCATATTGATGTTGCAGAAGATCCCGTAAGACCAGAATTAGATGTAGAATTTAGATTGAACTATGATCGTAAAATTTTTGGTTTAAAATATCAAGATAATATTGAAGGTATTATTTGTGTTGCTTATACAAATGATGTACCACATAATGTTAAAGAATTAGATCTTATGAGTCAGAATGCACACTTTAAAAAAGATCCTAACACTGTAGTAGCTTATACTGTTTGGTCACGTAAGAGAGGTGCTGGTAAAGAAATCGTAAAAAAGTTATCAGAACATTGTAAGAAACTTTCTCATATAGAAAAATTAGTTACACTTTCGCCATTAACGCCAATGGCTACTCATTTTCATATCAGTAATGGCGCAAAGCTTATAAGCATCAATCATACATCACAAAACTTTGAATACGAGTTATCATCTTAAAAGAAAAAATACTATTGTACTTTTGTATAAAATTAGTGTATAATAGTACTATAAAATAAAGGATTAGCTATGGCACGTAAAAAAAGCATACACTATGTCAACAATTCTGATTTTTCTACCGCAGTAGTCGAATATGTCAAAAGAGTAGAAAAAGCTAGAAAAGAAGACACAAAAATTCCTACAGTACCAGATTATATAGCTCAATGCTTTCTCAGAATAGCAGAAGGTTTATCACATAAAGCTAACTTCATAAGATATACCTATAGAGAAGAAATGGTAATGGACGCAGTTGAGAATTGTTTAAAGGCAATAGGAAACTATAACTTAGAAGCAGCAACAAGAACTGGTAAACCAAATGCATTCGCATACTTTACTCAGATAACGTGGTATGCTTTTTTAAGAAGAATAACAAAAGAAAAGAAACAACAAGAAATAAAAATAAAGTATTTAACTAAATCTGGCATTGATAGCTTTATTGATGTGGGTACAGAAGAAGTTGCAACTGGAACTGCTACACATTTTGTAGATACATTGAGAGATCGAATTCAAAGAGTACGAAGTTCTGATGAAGAAATAAAAGAAATAGTTAAAAAAGAAAGAAAAAAACGTAAAGTTAAAATAGCAGATTCAGATTTAAGTGAGTTTATGTAATGAAAATAGCTATATTAACTGATACACATTGTGGTATCAGAAATTCATCTGAAGTTTTTTTAGATAATGCTGAAGATTTTTATACAAATATATTTTTTCCAGAATGTGAAAAGCGTGGTATAAAACAAATAGTACATCTTGGTGATTATTATGATCATCGTAAGTTTGTAAACTTTAAAGCTTTAAATCAAAACCGTAGAGTATTCCTCGATCAATTAAGAAAAAATAATATGACAATGGATATTATACCCGGAAATCATGATACGTATTATAAGAATACAAATGAGCTTAATGCATTAAAAGAATGCTTAGGACACTACATGAATGAAATCCATATTGTTATGGAACCAACTGTTATGCAATATGGATCTTTAAGTATGGGTCTTCTTCCGTGGATATGTGCAGATAATTATGAACAATCTATGAACTTTATAAGAGATTGTAAAGCTGATTGGTTGGGTGCACACCTTGAATTAGCTAACTTTGAAATTGGTAGAGGCATAATGGCTCATAGCGGTATGGATCCAAAGCTTTTCAAAAAATTTGAACAAGTGTTATCAGGACATTATCATACTGCATCTCAAAAAGACAATATATGGTATCTCGGTAACCCTATGGAATTTTTTTGGTCAGACGCTCATGATCCAAAATATTTTCATATACTTGATACTGAAACAAGACAAATTGAAAAGATAAGAAATAATTACACTTTATTTGAAAAAATTGTGTACAATGACAAAGAAATAGATTATAATAACTATAATAAAAATTTATCTAAAAAGTTTGTAAAAGTTGTAGTTGCAGAAAAGACTGATCCTTTTACTTTTGATAGATTCATTGATAACATTCAGAATCAAGACATATACGAATTAAAGATAGCAGAAAACTTTAATGAGTTTATGGGTGAAAATGTTAACGATGAAGAAGTTAATTTTGAAGATACAACAGAAATTGTAGATTCATATATTGAAGCGGTGGATACTGATTTAGATAAAGATAAGATTAAGATCCAAATGAGAGAATTGATGACTGAAGCGCAGGCACTTGAAATAGCATGATAATTTTTAAATCTATTAAATATAAAAACTTCTTATCTTCTGGTAATTATTTTACAGAAATACCATTAAACAAAAACAAATCAACATTAATAGTTGGTCATAATGGTGCGGGTAAATCAACAATGCTTGATGCTATATCATTTGCATTGTTTGGTAAACCACACCGAAAGATAAGTAAGAATCAACTTGTTAATTCTATAAATCAGAAACAAGCAGTTGTTGAAGTAGAATTCTCTATAGGTAAAGCACAATTTAGAATTGTAAGAGGCATAAAGCCTAATGTGTTTGAAATATGGAAAGATGGAAGCATGATTAATCAATCATCGCATGCATTAGAATACCAGAAGATTCTCGAACAAAATATTTTAAAACTCAATCATAAGAGTTTTCATCAAGTAGTTGTATTAGGCTCGTCATCTTTTATCCCCTTTATGCAGCTTAATGCAGGCCACCGCAGAAATGTTATCGAGGATCTTCTGGATATTAATATTTTTTCTAAAATGAATATCATATTAAGAGAAAGAAATTCTACGCTTAAAGAAAACATTAATACGATTAATAATGAAACTAATATAGTTAAAAGTAAGATAGAACAACAAACAAAATATATTCGTGATATAGCTGCAGTTACTGAAGAAAATAAAGTTAAATATGAAAAACAAATTGATAGTGCTAGGAAAAGAATCAGCGTTCTACAAAACGAAAATAATGAATTAAGTAAAGAACTTGAATCAAGTACAGCTAATGACGAGCTAAAAGAATTACAGAAAGAAAAAAATAAAATCATAGGCGATATCGCAACTATAAAACAAGAAATGAAAGCGATAGCAAAGCGTGGAATGTTTTTAGAAAAAAATGATGAATGTCCTACTTGCGAACAAACTATAGAAAATAAAACTAAACTTATATCTGAAACTAAAGATGAAGCTTATCAAGTTCAGTCTTCTTTAAGTGTGGTAGAAGGTAATGGTTCAATAGTCGATAACAAGATTTCTTCATTAGAAGATATTATTGCTGATATTAGAAAAAAAACAGATACTATTAATGTTAATAATAGAGAAATAGTTTCATTAAATCAAAGTAATGACGAATTATCTAAATACTTAGAGAGTGAAGTTGCTGCAGATTTAACTGGTGCTAGAAAAGATTTAGAACAAATGAAAAATAATAAAGAAAGTTTGTTCGAAGAAAAACTCAAGCTAAATGAACAATTTGGATATAATAACGTTATAGCAGAAATGTTAAGAGATACTGGTATTAAAACAAAAATAATAAAACAATACCTGCCAACTATTAATAAACTTGTTAACCAATATCTACAAGTGCTAGATTTCTTTGTTCACTTTAATCTAGACGAAAACTTTAATGAAACAATAAGGTCTCGACATAGAGACGATTTTACATATGATTCATTTAGCGAAGGTGAAAAACAAAGAATTGATTTATCTTTACTATTTACATGGAGACAGATAGCAAAGATGAAAAACTCAGTAGCCACTAATCTACTGGTACTCGATGAAACATTTGATTCATCACTTGATCATGATGGTATTGAAAACTTACTTAAAATACTATACACTCTCGATGAAGGTAGTAATACTTTTATTATATCTCATAAGGGTGATATACTTGATGGGAAGTTTGAATCAAAGATTGAGTTTATTAAAGATAGAAATTTTTCTAAGATAAAAAATTAAATGTGTACATTTGATAAAAAATGGTGTATAATATACTATAAAATTAAGAAGGAAGGTTTATTATGGAATTAAGTGAAAACACTCTACAAATCTTAAGAAACTTTTCAGGTATAAATCAAAATTTATTGATCAAACCTGGATCGAATATTAAGACTATAAGCGAAGCAAGAAATGTAGTAGCAACTGCCGATGTTACTGAAAGCTTCGAAAAAGATTTCGGCATTTACGATTTAAATGAATTTATTGGAGTAATGGGTTTAGTAGATACTCCAACACTAAAGTTTGAAGATGACTTTGTTACTGTTTCTGATTCGTCAGGTAGATCTAAAGTAAAATATTTCTATGCTGCAGAAGAAACATTAACGTCACCTGCAAAAGATGTGAATATGCCTGATGGAGATGTTAAGTTTACATTAGATAATGATACTCTTAACAAGTTAAAAAAAGCTGCATCAACACTAGGTCACAATGAAGTATCAATAAAAGCAAATAATGGTGTATTAAGTTTGTCGATTGTCGAGAACCAAAATGCAACATCAAATGCTTTCTCAATTGATATTGACGGGGAGTTTAAACAGGACGCTGTGTTTAACTTCATTATAAGTATTTCTAATCTTAAGATTCTTCCAGGTGATTATGATGTAGAAATATCTTCTAAATTAATAACGCAATTCAAACATAAAGAAATACCTTTAAAATATTGGATTGCACTTGAAAAAACTTCAACATACGGAGCATGACATGTCAGATAATTTAACTCAACTTAAAGATCTTGCTAATAAAGCAAGTAGAAGTACAGTAGCTGTAATAGACGCTGTAACTCAAAGAGGTGGATTCAAAGGTGAAGAGCTTTCCACTATTGGTAGCTTAAGAGACCAATGTATTCAAATCATTCAAATCAGTGAAGCACTTCAACAAGAAGATGCTATGAAAGATGATAGCGCACAGCCCGAGGAAAAAACTAAGAAATGAGTGTAGACTTCCTATGGGTTGAAAAATACAGACCTAAAACGGTCTCAGATATAGTCTTACCTCAATCTTTAAAACAAACCTTCCAAAAGATAGTTGCTAGTAAAGAACTTCCTAATATGTTGTTCACTGGTACCGCTGGCTTAGGTAAGACTACAGTCGCACGAGCTCTATGTAACGAGCTCGATTGCGATTATATTCTCATCAATGGTTCTGAAGAAGGTAATATTGATACGTTAAGAACTAAGATAAAACAATTTGCATCATCAGTTTCACTTCAAGGTGGCTACAAAGTTGTGATACTCGATGAAGCTGACTATTTAAATCCACAATCAACACAACCTGCATTACGTGGATTTATAGAAGAATTTTCAAAAAACTGTAGATTTATTCTTACATGCAATTTTAAGAATAGAATAATTGAACCACTTCATTCAAGATGTGGTGTTTATGAATTCAATACATCTAAGAAATCTATGATTGAATTGTGTGAATCATTCATGGATAGGTGTAAGACAATATTAGATAATGAACAAGTTGAATATGATGCTAAACCAGTTGCAGAACTAATAATGAAGTTTGCACCAGATTGGCGTAGAGTATTAAATGAATTACAAAGATACTCTATCAATGGAAAGATCGACTCTGGTATTATTAACAATTTACAAGACAAAAACTTTGATGATTTATTCTCTCATTTAAAAAATAAAAATTTCAAAAGTATGCGTTCCTGGGTTGTAAACAATATAGATACTGATGCAAGCGCTATTTTTAGAGCTATTTACGATAGGATGTCAGATAAAGTTGCACCGCAATCAATACCACAGCTCGTACTTTTGCTTGCAGACTATCAATATAAAAATGCATTTGTAGCTGATCACGAACTTAATGTAGTAGCATGTTTAACGGAGGTAATGTCAGATGTCCAGTTCAATTAAATTAACTTTGTATACTCAAGATGATTGTCACTATTGTAAAGTTTTAAAGAAAAAACTTTCAGATTGGAATTATGATTATAGAGAAGTCAATGTGAGTTATGACTTATTCGCTAAAGATTTTTTAAAAAGTGAAGGACATAGAACAGTTCCTCAGCTCTACTGGAATAATATACATTTGAATAAATTTCCAACTCTAGATCTCACTAAAAGACACATTGAAAATGAAATCGATTATGAAAATTATGTTGGCGGTGTTGAAAATTGGGAAATACTAAGAACAGCATAAAAACACTATGGCATTATTGGTGTAAGGCTATGGGTAGTCATGCATACGATAATAATAAGAAAGATGATTACGTTCATAATTCTATTAGATCGTTGTGGGTGTTACTTCATATAGTTACATGTTTTGCAATCATACTAAACGCTATAGCAAATCATGGCTGGGGTTTAATAGGATTATGATATTAGAAGTATTATCAATAGCAGTTTCTCTCGGCGTAATGTACATTGTATGGCATAGCTTATACACACGTTATAAAGAAAAAGAGTGGAGACGTAACAATCCAGATGAATATGAATGGTTAGAACGACCTGTGAAAAAGGACAAAGGATTATGAATCCATTTGAATATTGTAATGCAATAAATTACACTAAGAAAAATATTATGATAGATGATATCACAGAGAAAGCATATTCATCTTACATGGTAAATCGTCAGTTATCATACTTTCCAGATACTGTTTTAGCTGCAAATGAAATGAATCGCAATCACCACCTCGACAATCGTTTACAATTCGATTTTTTTATAAATATAATTAGAAAACGTAAAAGGTTTTCTAAATGGTTCAAACCTGAACAAATTAGTGATTTGGATGTAGTTAAACAGTATTATGGCTATAGTAATGAAAAAGCCCGCCAAGTTTTAACAATCCTATCCACTGATAATATAAAAGAATTGAAAAATAAGGTGGCTAAAGGTGGAAGAAAATAAAATTGTAGAATGGAACCCAGCGAATATGCTTGAGGTAACATTGAATGAGCCGGACGATTTCCTTAAAATCAGAGAAACTCTTACTAGAATAGGAGTTGCATCTCGTAAAGACAATAAACTTTATCAATCTTGTCACATCTTACATAAACAGGGTCGGTACTTCATTGTACATTTTAAAGAACTCTTTTTATTAGATGGAAAGAAATCAAACTTAGAAGAAAATGATGTTGCTCGTAGAAATACTATAGCTACATTAATGAGTGATTGGGGTCTATTAACTGTAGAAAACAAAGAACAACTACAGCCTATAGCACCATTAAGACAAATAAAGATTATTTCTTTCAAAGATAAAGATCAATGGGAATTGTGTCCGAAATATAATATTGGTAATGGAACAAAGTAAAATTAAAGAAGCTTATAGAATGTTCTTCTTTATTAAAGGACATCTTAATTGTAGCGAAAAAACAGCACTTGATTGTTATGATAATTATTTTAAGCGCTGTTGGTATAATCAAGAGATGTGGATAAGAGAAGAAGCTTTTGAAAAAGAATATGAAAAAAAATTCAGATGAAGCTATGTACTTTTGAAAAAAAAGTATTATATATATTATAGGACGCCGAATGGTTCGGGTCCGTACAACAACCTTGCTTAATAGGAGGATACTATGAACGGAAACTTTGTTTTCCCAAGAAACGCTTTTTTAGGTTTTGATCACATTTTCGATGCATTGCAGGATATTCATACGCATGCAAACGATGGTTACCCACCACATAATGTTGTTCGAGAAGAAGATAACAAATATGTTATTGAAATGGCTGTAGCCGGCTTCAAGAAAAAAGACATTGAGATTAAGGTGAAGGAACATATCCTTACCATCGAAGGAAATAGAGATAAACGTAGAGAAGCAGATGCTTATGTACACAAAGGAATTAGTGCACGTAAGTTTAACAAATCGTTCAGACTGTCGGAATATACCGAAGTGACTGGTGCCGATCTCACGGATGGAATACTAACTGTCAATCTTGAAGTTGTTCTACCAAAAGAAAAGCAGCCTCGTACAATTAACATAACGTAAATTAAACGAGGAGTCAATAATGACAACTATGGAAATCACTGCATACGCATGCAGTTTTTGTGACGCGGTGTCGTCTTTCTTTAAAAAATCATTTAGGAAAATTCAATTCGGATTGCAAATGTCTGCTAATAAAAGAGTTGCACAAGAATTGTGTTCTTTAGGTTTTTATCAGGATAAAGAATTTAAACAAATTCTACAAAATATGAATGATAGAGCTGTAGAAGAATATTACGGTAAAAAGTAATGTGGCCCTACACTGAAGAAGAAAACGACTACTTATCTTAAAAAACAAATGCTAACTAATAAGGAAAGTAATAAAAAGATGAAAACTTTAATCTTAGCTGGCGTAATTAGCGTCATGACTTCTGTTGTTTTTGCAGAGGTAAATAAGCCTGCTTCAACATTCGCACCTTACTTTGGTGTTGAGCGTGAAACTGAGGCAAAAATCAATAACACTTTTATTGGAACCACTACAAAATTTGGTGACTTAAGTGTTACTGGTCAAATTAACTGGAACAGTACAACAAATGATCTCAATATGAATCACGAAGGTGCTGATCTAGATATTTCTTATGGTATAGCTGACACTGTTAGTTTATACTTAAAGAATGATTTCGACAATGATTTTGTACGCACAGAATCAACTGTTGGTGCTAAGATTACTTTCTAATTAAGTGTTAAAGCATAAAGAGGCGGGCTAGTTCCCGCCTTTTTTATTATAAATAGTAATTTATAGGAGGATGCAAGATGAATATAGATCAATTAAGAAAAGAACTTGAAGTTGATGAAGGAGTAAAGTATGAAATATATAATGACCATCTCGGCTATCCTACTTTTGGGATTGGCCATCTGGTTCTCGATACTGATCCAGAATATGGAGAAGAGATTGGAACACCTGTCTCAGAAGATAGAGTCGCAGAGGCTTTTGATAAAGACGTTGAAATCGTCATCGATGACTGCGAGCGATTATATCCTGACTTTGATGAACTCCCAGAAGAGTGCAAACTAATTATTGCAAACATGATGTTTAATATGGGTAGACCAAGACTTAGTAAGTTCAAAGGAATGAAAGCAGGTGTAGATTCTCAAGACTGGAATAAAGCCGCGGATGAAATGATTGATTCTGCATGGTATAGACAAGTTCCTAATAGAGCGGGTAGACTTGTTAAAAGAATGAGAGCATTAGCTGAATGACAGATCTAGATTTTGATTTTGGTTTTACTGCAGTAGACGAGAACGAGCTTGAAGCTGTACAAAAAGCAGCAACACAAGCAGAAACTCTTGGTGCATCTGCGCTTAATACTCAAGAAAAAATAGATAAACTATATAATGCAATCATTCCATTATTAACAAATTTAAAAAAGAATCCAGAGAAAGAGTACATTCTCTGGCCAAATCGATTAGAAAAAGTAGAACAATTCGAGGATTACATTCAACAAATTTATCGAAATTAATCCTTTACTTTTACGTAAACTTATGGTATAATAACTATAATGAAAAATTTTAAAACATTTCTATTAGAAGCCGAAGGAAAGGGATTGACAATCTTTGATATCGACGAAACTATGTTTATAACTAAAGCAAAAGTAAAGGTGGTTAAAGATGGTAAAATTGTTAAGAAACTTAATAACCAAGAATTTAACACTTATAAGAAAAAACCTGGTGAAGAGTATGACTTCGGCGAATTCAAAAACGCCGAAGTATTTAACAGGACATCAACGCCAATCGCGCGAATGATCAATAAAGTTAAAGCGATATTAAAAAACGCAACGAGAAAAGGTTCAAAGGTTATTATAGTAACTGCAAGACCTAACTTTGACAATAAAAAATTATTTCTCGACACATTCAGAAAACAAGGAATTGACATAGATAAAATCTATGTTGAAAGAGCTGGAAATCTTGGTGCAGGTCCAGCCGCAAAAAATAAAGAAATTATCTTTAGGAAGTACTTAGATCAAAAAATATACAAGCGTATAAGATTATTTGATGATGCTATGTCAAACTTAAAGGTATTCTTATCATTACAAAAAGATTACCCAGATGTAAGCTTTGAAGCACTATTAGCAAAACCAAATGGCTCAGTATCAAGAATAAGATGATAAGTATAACAGAAAAAGCAAAAGACTATTTAACAGAAATGACATGGGCTCAAGACAAAAAGTATGCATTTCTTTCAGTTAATGGTGGTGGCTGTTCTGGATTTCAATATAAATGGGATATGCTAGACGATCCAATAGATGGTCATTTAGTAGAAGATATCTTATATATCGATAGAATTGCAGAAATGTTTGTCATTGGTTGTACTGTAGATTATGTTACAGAATTCGGTGGATCATATCTTAAAGTCATTAATCCTAATGCAGTAGCATCATGCGGTTGCGGAGAATCATTTGCAATATAGTTAACAAGTTAAACACAAACTCCTTTACATTTATTAAAAAGTGTGGTAGAATAGATCTATAATTGAAGGAGAGCTTATGACTACATTACAACAACACTATATTAAATTTCAATCACTACCAACAATTCCACATAAAATCCAATACTTACAAAAAAACCAAAACGATTTATCACAATATAATATCAACATTCCAAATCTCATCAACGCTTGGACTACTAATAATTGGCCTTGGCTTCGTCCAAAATCAACTAATCACCCAGGATTCTAATGGCATTTTACACAAACTTATATCGATACAAAAATAATATCTTCTATCGTGGTTATTCAGATAACGGCGATAGGGTTATTAAAAAAGAACATTACAGACCAAAGTTCTATGTCACATCAAATACTAAAACTAAATTTAAAAGTTTAGATGGACAATATGTTGGACCTGTAGAATTTGGTAGCATGTATGAAGCCGGCCAATGGTTTAAAGACAATATCGAAGTATCGGGTAGAAGTATATACGGAAACAAAAGATTTGTTACGCAATATGCAATGGATAAATTTCCACAAGATATTCAATTCGATCGTAATATGATTAACGTTGGTACATTTGATATTGAAACAGATTATGATGATGGCTTTCCATATCCAGATCAAGCTGCTCATACTATACTATCAATATCATATAAGTCAAGTAAGTTTTCAACATATCATGTATGGGGATATGGAGATTTCGATGTTAAAACTTCTCTCATAAAAGATGTTAAGTATGTTCAATGCAATAGTGAAGAAGAACTTCTTACTAAGTTTATAGAATTCTGGTCTCATCCAGATATTACACCTGATGTTATAACCGGTTGGAATACAAGATTTTTTGATATACCATATATTATTAATCGTGTTGCTAAAGTCTTAGGAATTGAATGGCTATCAAAATTTTCTCCTTATGGCTTACAAATACCACCACCTCGTGAAATAACAACTCGTGGTAGAAAACAAATGGCATATGAAATACCAGGCATTCAAACATTAGACTATATGGAACTCTTTCAAAAGTTTGGTTATACATATGGTCCTCAAGAATCATATGCATTGAATCATATTGCTTATGTTGTACTTGGTGAAAAGAAACTTTCATATGAAGAATCAGGTTCACTTAAAAATCTTTATAAAGATGATTATCAAAAGTACATTGATTATAATATGAAAGATGTTCAACTCGTTGATAGACTTGAAGAAAAACTTGGATTGATTACGTTGGCTATTACTGTAGCTTATAAAGGTGGTGTTAATTATCAAGACACATTTGGTGTTACTGCTATATGGGAATCTATTATTTGTAGAAAACTAAATCAACACAATATTATAACACCTCTTACTCAACAGTTCGATGATTATCAAATCATTGGTGCAACCGAAACATCTAAAAAGAATCCATCACCAGCTTTTCGTGAACAAGGTAAAACACATAACATAGCTGGTGGTTATGTAAAAGATCCAATCCCTAAAAGATATCAATGGGTAGTGTCCTTTGATCTGAATTCTCTATATCCTAACATCATTGTTCAAAACAATATGTCACCAGAAACAATAGTAAGTCATATTGATGATCCCGATAAATACGTTAGAGCTGCTAACGAAACATACTATCGTAAAGATTTTCAAGGTGTACTTCCACAAATCATTGAAGAATATTATGATGAACGTGTATCAGTAAAGAAAATGATGTTAGCAGCTAAATCTCAAATGCAAAAAGGTTACACGTCTCAACTTGATAAAGAAATAAACACACTTGAAAATCGTCAAGTAGCTATTAAAATCCTGCTTAATAGTTTATATGGTGCACTTGCAAATAAACACTTTTTATATTTCAGACCAGCAGTTGCTGAAGGTGTTACTCTTACTGGTCAAAAGGCAATTAAGTGGGCTGAACAAACTATGAATAAAGAATTAAACAAGTTGCTTAAGACTGATAAAGATTATGTTATTGCAATTGATACGGATTCTTTATACGTTAACTTTGGACCGCTTGTAGAGAAATTCACACCAAAGAATCCAGTTTTATTCTTAGATGAAATTTGTAAGAAACATTTTGAACCTGCTATAGAAAAAGCTTATCATGAATTTTATGTAATGCATAATGCATATAAGAATAGAATGGTCATGGCAAGAGAAGCAATATCAGATGTTGGTATTTGGACTGCAAAGAAAAGATATATTCTTAATGTACATAATAATGAAGGTGTTCAATATTCAGAACCAAAACTTAAGATTATGGGTATTGAAGCAATTAAGTCATCAACACCTGAAATAGTTCGTAATAAATTTAAAGAAGCATTTAGACTCATAATATCCGGTACTGAAGCTGAAACACAAAAGTTTATTGCCAACTTTAAAGCAGAATTTAAAACATTGCAACCAGAAGAAGTAGCTTTTCCACGTAGAGTTACAAATATTACAGATTGGCATGATAGAAAAACAATATTTAAAAAGAGTTGTCCAATACATGTTAGAGGATCTCTCTTACATAATTATCATCTCAAAGAAAATAAACTAAGTAACAAATATGAACTTATAACAAACGGTGATAGAATTAAGTTTGTGTATTTAAAATTACCAAACTCTATAAAACAAAATGTAGTATCATTTAAAGATGTATTGCCAAAAGAATTAAAATTACACAACTATATTAACTATGATTTACAGTTCGAAAAAACATTTATCGAACCATTAAATTTAATACTCAACCCAATCGGCTGGTCTGCCGAAGAACAAGCAACCTTGGAGGATTTTTTCGTATGAGTACAAACTGGTTTAAAGATATGCAAGACATGCATAAGAAATATGGTGTTGACAAATGGATGAATGAAGAAAAGAAATCCGATTGGTCAAGACTAAGCAAGTATATGGATTTTAGAATTAAAATGATGCAAGAAGAACTTGATGAAACAAGAGCCGCATTTGAAAATAAAAATGAAGAAGAAGTTGTCGATGGTATTATAGATCTATGTGTTTTTGCTATCGGCACCCTTGAAGTATTTGGTGTTGATGCTAACAAAGCATGGGATCAAGTATATAAAGCTAATATGTCAAAAGAAGTTGGCATTAAAGAAGGCAGACCTAATCCTCTTGGATTACCAGATTTAGTAAAGCCTGAGGGATGGGAAGGTCCAACACATAAGGGAAATCATGGAAATATCACTGACTCTTTTCAATAGTATATTTGATAATAAAACTGAGAAAAAGTTAAAATTTGAAAACTTTGATGCTTTCGAAAAAGCATTGTATGGTCTATCAAATCGAGTTATAAAAACTAAGAAAGATGCACCACTAATGTCGCCAGCACAGTATAAACCTGATACTACACGTGCTAACGATAACGTTACAATATGGGCTGGTTGGTGTGCAGTCGATGTTGATGATTTTAAATATGAAGGAGATTTATATGACAATCTTCGTGCTAAGTTTGGTAGTTATAAGTTTGTCTGCTATTCTACTGCTAGCAGTACACAATCTTTACCAAAGTTTCGTATTGTCTTTCCACTTACAAAAAATGTTCAAGCTGAAAAGATTCGACACTTTTGGTTTGCTCTCCAAACGATACTCGGCGAAGTTGGAGATAAACAAACCAAAGATCTATCTCGTATGTATTATATTCCAGCAAAATATGATAATGCTTTTAATTTTATCTTTAGTAATGATGGCATTGCTATCGATCCTGATGTGGTAATGAACAAAGTTCCATATAGAGAAAAAACTGGAAGTAATTTTTTCGATAGATTACCAGAAGATATGCAAAAAGAAATTATAGAGCATCGTAAGTCTAAACTTGATAATACAAATGTAAATTGGTCATCATATAAGAATTGTCCTTTCTTTCCAAAACAATTAGAAAAAGAATATCGAATGATAAGTAGCAGCGGTTGGTATCATAAGATGTATCAGATTATGGTTGCTACAGCTGGTAATGCAGTTAAAAACAAGTATCCAATTACCGCTCAAGAGATCACTACATTATGTAGAGAACTTGATACTGAAACTGGTAATTGGTATAAATCACGTCCATTAGAAAAAGAGGCTGATCGTGCACTTGAATACGTTTATAAAAATATTTAAAAAAAGTTAAAATAATCCTTTACTTTTTCATTTTTTTAGTATATAATAGATATATAAAATAATAAACCAAGTGGCAATCCCGCCCCGGTTTAATCATTAGCAAGGAGCTAAAAAATGACACTTTCAGAAATAGTACGCGACCCGCGTAAATTCCTAAAAACTTTTCAAGACAAAATCAAAGAAGAAGGTATTGATTCAGTACCAGTTAGTATTGATATCATCAAAACATGGAAACATGTGCAAACTAGACTTCACTCTACAGTTCAAGAACACATAGATCATTTAGTAGAACTAATAGATTCTGGTGTTAAACCAGATCCTATAATAGTTTTCATGGATTTTTATGATCCGGAAAAACACTTAATTGTAGAAGGAAATCATAGAAGGCAAGCATGTATTGAATCTAAGAATGGTCAAAGCTTAGACGTAGTATATGTACCTAAAAAGATTTGGAAGGATTACAAAGATCCTATGGTTCTAAATCAACTAGGATTAGCTTACAATGCTCATCCAGTAAAAAGACAACTTGTTTTAAATAGGAATGATGCCAAAAATTTCATGTTTAAATATTTTGCCGAGAAAAAACCTATTGAAGATTTACCTTACGTCTTAGCTACTTTTGGATATACTAAAAGAGAAGTAAAGTCTTTAATGAGTAAAGGTGAAAAAATTAAACAACAACAAGATTATCTTGGTTCTCTTTCTAAAAATTATGTTTTTCGAAACTGGAAAGAAAATGGTGATCTTCAAAAAGAAGTTGAAAAAAAGAAAAAGCCAGGAGCTCTAGTAGTTTCCATGTCATCTGGTAATTTTAGTTATGATAAAATGATATTTAAATTATCGGATGCCATTGACAATGATAAAGCATACTCAGAAATGTGTGTTATACTTCATCATCCGGATCATCCAGCTATGACTGAATGGGTTGACTATTGGGCACCTAAACATAATAAAGTTATGAAGAATTTTGCAAGAGCTTTTAATTGTTCTTTTAATATAATAGTATTAGATCATTTAAAAGAAAACGCAGAATTATAATCTTAAAAAATAAAGTGCACTTTTTTTCATTTAAGTGCACTTTTTCCTTTACAAATGGAAAAAAATAGTGTATAATAATATTATAAAATTAAAAAGGGAGTTTATTTTATGTATAAAGGTTTTCAATTCGAATTATTTCAACCATCATGGGGTGTAAATCCTGGTTTCGAGAATTTAGCTGATAAGCTAAACGAGCTCTTACCTTTACAAGGTAAAGTCCAATTTCCAAGATCTAAAAATAAAAACCTTGAATTATTTAGAAAAGCACAGAATGCTATTTACGACCTTTTTAATAATGGTCTTTGTAATAGAAGATCTGAGTTTGTAAGTCTCTTTGGTTTCTCACCGTCATCTTCAAAATATTGGACTGATGTTAGTCTTAATGATATTGAAAATTCAGTTGAAAAAAGATTTACACGAATTATTTTATCAGCAGCTAAAGAACAAGGAGTTCAATAATGTATTACGTTGATGCTTTTAAAAGCGATGTTATAATTGATATGAAGACAGGTATGGAAGTACGTGATAGTAGTATTAAGTCTGATGGAAAAAGATATAGATGGTTTGATGAAATGATGGTTTCTTCTTCTGGCCATATTAAAAAAGAAAATGCAATTGCTGAAATAAAAAAGCTTGAAAGTAAAGGTTATAGAGTTGAAATAGAGGAGTGTTTATAATGTTAGATTGGAATCAATTCGAAAATGAAGCTAAATACGACGCTGATGGTGAAGTAAGACATGACAATATCACTTATATTGGTGATGTTGTTGAAACTAAATACGGTCTTAATAAAATTAAGAAGATTGAATTAATGCCAGAGCCTAGACATTCATCTAAGTGTGGAATAAATGTAAATAAAATGTTTACATCTATGCTAAACTATTGTATAATAGATCTAGATAACAACCATTTTGTATATGGAGATGAGGTAAACAATGCCAATAATTGACAGAAAAGAATCAGTTGCAGTCTTACAAGAATGTATGGACTTACAACTTAAAAAATCAAAAGACTATCAAAGTGATAGTTCCAACGTAACACAAGCAATGCATTATCGTAGAGGTGTGGATACAATCCATGATGTTATACTCGGTAAACTTATGCGTGC
>Ga0222719_10002379_pt1 | contig 17222 bp, 22 predicted proteins | sample C33_34DmetaG_FD_165039 | JGI IMG/M metagenome (GOLD analysis project Ga0222719, IMG submission 165039) | Estuarine water microbial communities from San Francisco Bay, California, United States - C33_34D | ecosystem: Environmental > Aquatic > Marine > Unclassified | place: USA: California... | reverse complement strand
CACCTCCACCATAAACACATCCGCTAGGCCCATAGCCTAGTTTAGGTACATAGTATTTGGGTGTGTTTATGATGGGGGTGACACAGGATCGACTGGCTTGTTAAGGGTGAAAGAGATTACCGGTAAGGAACGACCGAGCGTATATGGGGAGACTCATGCTACTGTCCAAAACTATAATTGCAAACGATAATTTTGCATCTGAAGAGTTACGCCTAGCGGCATAATTCGACGGGGTTGGCAACTTACCTGGCAACAGAAAAGTTGCATAAATATCATAGAGAACACTACATTACCCATAACAAAAACAACAACTATTAGAACGGATTCTTCCACGCCATAGGCGATACACATTAACATAGACTACATTTAGAAGCAGAATAGGGGTGTTGGAAACAATGTCCCTATTCTTTTATCTACGGTAAATACAGTTAGGAGAACTATAAAGATATGTCAGTAAAAGTAATTGATTCATTCCGTATAATGGCCTTTCAGCAAGGTGTTAGCAGTGTAGGACAAGTTGTCGCAGATGCAGATAACGATACACTTACAGTAATTGGCGGGCCAGGAGTCAATTTCACAGTAGATCCTAATTCAGATGCTGTTACAATTAGTTTACAAAGTGCCGAAGAAATTGTAGCAAGTGCAATTGGTAGAGTTGAATTACGTGCTGATGATAGTACAGTAAGAATTGTACAAGGTGGTGAAAGTTTTGGTATTCTTGGTAATGGATTAGTAAGTACAGGGTCAAACGCTGAAGGCGATATTACAATTTCTGTAGATGACGACTTAGCAAACTATGATAACAGTGTAGCCGCATTTATATCTGACATTACAAATGAAAGCATTGGTGACCTAAATGATGTTACTCTTTCAAGTATAGGTGATGGAGAATTACTACAATGGAGTTCAGGTGCTTTTATTAATAGAACAATTACTGAAGCAGGCTTTGCCGCAGTTTCGACAAGTGGTTCGTATGGAGACCTAAGCAGTCGACCAAACATTACATTCGATGGTGACATGAGTGGTAGCAGTGGTGGTGCACTAGCCGGTGGTGCTCAAACTATTACATTAACTTTAGATACAGTAAATTCAAACGTAGGAACATTTAACACAGTAACAGTGAACGCAAAAGGTTTAGTTACAAGTGCAAGCAATGTAAACTTTGCCACAGTAGCAACAACAGGTAGTTACAATGATTTAACAGACTTACCAAGTCTAGCAGGAACATATAAATTTAATATTGCCGCAGATGATTCAACTTTAGAACCAATCAACTCACAAGAAACTGTACAGATAGTCGGAGGCACGAATATCTCAACAAGTTTAACAGATGGTGTTATTACCATAACAGGTATTAGTAATCTAAGTGAGTTGAATAATGATTTAAGTATCAGTGCTTTTCCAAATGATGTTGGTTACATTACAGTTGACCAAGTTCCGCAGACATTTGGGTTTAAGGTAGGTGCTGATGACAGCACAGCAAGAAACATTGGCAACAGTGAACAGTTTAATATCTACGGTGGCACAGCAATTACAACCACAAGTGATGCAGAAGGTAACATTACAATAACTGGTGTTGCTCAAGACTTTAGTTGGGGTAGCATTACAGGAACTCCAACAACACTAACAGGTTATGGTATTACAGATGCGGCAACATCAGCACAAGGTGCATTGGCTGACAGTGCATTACAATCAGGTGACAATGTTTCAACACTTGTAAATGATGCAGGTTATATCACAAACGCAGACATCTTTAAATTTAGTGTAGGTGCTGATGATAGCACACTACGTGAAATAACCAAAGACGAAAGCATTAAGTTTATTGGTGCTCAAAACATCACAACTGCAAGTGATGCAGAAGGTAACATTACTATTACAGGTCCAGACTTATCTGCTTACGGACAAACATTAAACACAGCAGGTAATACAGGTACAGGTAGTGTAGGTCTTACTTCAGAAACATTTACAGTGCTTGGAGTAACAGGTCAAGTGAAAGTAGATGCAAGTGCATTTGTTTTATCAATTGGATTAGAAAATCTAATTAACACAGATCTAAAAGGTAGTGTATTTGGAGATGACAGTACATTATTAGTTGACGGTGTTGGTGGTATTATTCCTAGTGCTAACATTTCAGGTACTGAAGCAACAAATTGGAACACAGCATACGGTTGGGGAAACCATGCAACAGCAGGTTATGCTTCAACAGGATATGTTGATACAGCAGTATCTAATTTAGTTGATAGTGCGCCAGGAACATTGGATACACTAAATGAATTAGCCGCGGCACTAAATGACGATGCTAATTTTGCTTCAACTATTACAACAAGATTTACAACAATAGAAAATAACATGTTCGCAATTGGTGCCGATGACAGCACATTACGAACAGTGAAACAGGGCGAAGGTATCAAAATTATTGGCGGTACCAATCTAACAACGTCAAGTGATGCAGAAGGTAACATTACTGTAGACTTTGTGAACCCAGGATATATTACAGCAGGTTTAGAAAGCGGTGATAATGTAAGTGAACTAGTTAATGATGCAGGTTACTTTACAAGATTATTTGTTGCTGGAGATGACAGTACTGTAAGAACATTAATCAAAGACGAAACAATACAATTCCAAGGTACAGGATCAACAACAACGTCGACTGATGCAGATGGTAATGTTATCATCGACAGTGGTAACGAAACTATTACACTGTTTGGTGATGTAACAGGTAGTGGTACAACTTCTATTAACGTAACACTTGCTGATAGTCCTGTTGCTCCGGGCACTTATAATAGTGTAACAGTTGATACAAAAGGTATTGTACAAAGTGGAAGTTTAATTGATTACCTAGTAGATGGAAACAATGTAAGTAGACTTACAAATGATGCTGGATATTTAACAGATGCTAGTGCAATTAATTTTGATGTTGTTGGTGACGATAGTACAGGATTTAATTTACAAAATCAAGGAACATTTCAATTTACAGGAACAGGCGGAATAACAGTAGCGGCATCAACAGACGATACTATGCCTGCGGTAACTATAGACGGCAGTGCCTTTGTACAAGTCGGAGGAAATGTAAGTTCACTTTCTAACGATGCAGGTTATTACAGTTCAGGTAGTGCAATGGTTGGTGATTTGCAAGGATCTGTTTTCGCTGAAAACTCAACAAGAGTAATTGACGGACAAACAGGAAATTTATACGGACACTTATCCGGCACTATTGATGGTGACTTAACTGGTAGTGTATATACCGACGGAAGTTCATTAGTAATTGACGGACAAACAGGAAACGTTACAACATCTGTTGCAAATATTGGACAATTAATGAATATGACAATCTTGTCGGCCGCACCTAGTAATCCTGCGGACGGTATGGTTTGTATTGCAGACGGTGATAACGTAAGTGGTTGGGATCCATTATCTAACGGAGTAAAAAGTATGGTTGTATATTTAGATAGTGGTTGGCGTGAAATTGCTGTCGGCGTGTAACACATAACATAAATAATTTTACTAAGGCAACTTAGAAGCATAGGCACATATATTATAGAGGAGTAAAGGCATGACTTTGGATAACACACAAAGAAAATCGTCCATTCTGGACACACAAACCACAGATTCGACAAAAGTGGTAAAATTGGTAAAATCAACAATTGACAAAACTCCTGAAGCAGTGTATATTAATAACAATGCTGGTAAAACTGGTATTAATAATAGAAATGGCTTAAGGAGGCAAACAATGGCAAAGAGTAAAGAAGTCCTAGAAAACATTAGAAGCATCTGCCGCAACGAATGGGGTGATGAATCTGTGTATGAAGGACCATCAGGCAAATACAAATGGGAAGTAGGCAGAGACACAGGCAATGGCATCATTAATGGTGTTGTGCGTAAATTTGTTGCTGAAGATAAAGACGGCAATGAAATTTACACAGTAGCAGGTAGTTTCAAAATCAACAACGACGGCGAAGTATCACGTTGGACAGGGTTGCCGAGACGATTCCAAAAAGAAGCAACAGAACTTGCTAAGAGTACTAACGGACATACAAACGGAGACTAATATGCTCTTTAAAGATGCGTGTGCAGGTATGACCAAACAAGACAGAATGGATCTATGGATGGATCGTCTTTCTAGTGTTGACAGAGCAATAGAAAACTCTGAAACAGGTTGGTCATTAGAATTTTGGAACAATGTTAGAAGGCAATTGGTGAGACAATTTCACTTGTTGAGTTTGGATGTCTGCGAAAAATAACATCAAAAAGTTTCTTCCAAAACTATATAAATGGTCAGCAATCTTTGGAGTGATTGCTTCCGCATACATATATGGAACTTTTCAACCTAATACTTTTGTAAAAGGCAAAATTATACATTCGGTTGAAGCAGACATTGTAGAAACAGCACATAGTTTTGGTTTACACGAACCTGCTTTTGAATACAATAACGAAGAATCATTTGTTGTTGCAGTCAAAAATTGTATTGATTTTATTAACTTCAAAATAGCACCTAGCAGTAGAGTTCCTAGTGCAATTATAATTGGAATGGCAGGAGTTGAAAGTGCTTGGGGTACAAGCAGATTCGCAGTTGACGGCAATAATCTATTTGGTATTAGAACATGGGATCCTAAAACACCTCAACTTAAACCTTTGGATATACCAGATGCACGTTTTGGTGTAAGAGTATTCAAAACCAAATGCCAAAGTGTACAGGAAATGATTAGATTGTTAAATGAACACAGTGCATATAAAGAATTTAGAAAAGAACGTTCAGTACAGTATGCCAACGGAGATTGGGATTATAAACATCTGCTTGATCAACTTGACGCATGGAGCACAAATCCAGACTATGCGGAAATAGTTTTTGAAGCAATTATTCGTAGACAATTACCATAAATGGAGTTACAATAACACTATGACTATGCATCTAGCACAGGGTCTTACTACCCTGAACACAAAAAAGCGTAAGGCAAAGAAACTTACTGAAGCACAACGCAAGAAGTATGAAACACAATGGCGACAGCACAATAAAGATTGTCGTAAGAAACATCTACATGATTTTCAGTTTGATACTCTAGAAGATTATATTGCTTATTGTAGAGGACAGTATAAGCCTAAACGTAAAACAGAAACAGTAATGAATACTCCATGGCATTATAGTGGACCTACTGTTAATAGAGAAACAAAAAATATTCCAAGTTTAAAAAGTAAACATAGTTTTGCACCGGCAACTAAAAAAGAACGCATGGTGTACACAGGCGAACGCAAATTAGTTGGCATTGCAATGATGCATAAATCCAATCTTGTTCCTGTATTTGCGGACGATGACGATAAAACAGGACAAAAACAAGCAACTGAAATAGCACAAATGAGGAGAAACTAATGGCAGATCCAGCACTAAAAACAAGCAAGTTAGCATATCAAATTCTAGGTGATGTAAAAAAGATTTCACCACAACCGGGTGATGTAATAGTAGTTGAGCATAAACTACCTTTAGCAACTGGTGATAGAATGAAAGTTCAAAAACAATTTCAAAGTTTGTTTCCAAAAAATGAAGTAGTTGTTATGCAAGCAGGTATGGAAATGAAACTAGTCGGAAACGGCGGAGGAAATGGATAACATCATTTTGGCAAAGTTACTAGTTGACAATACCGGTAATGATGTTATTATATATACATAGGCTAAAAAAAGGAGGCTAATATGAAAGGCGTAATGAAACTGGTAATGGCAGGAGTTGTAGCAAGTACACTAGGTGCTTGTTCATCAATGACTACTATTGCAGAACGAGACACATATGCACAACCTAAATGGTATGCAAATTGTGCTCAAGCAGGAACCGAAGGTTGGTTCTGGTGGGAAAAAGAGTATGCATATGCGTGTGGTGCAGGTGAATCAATTTACCAACAAGCCGCAGAAGAGCAGATGTATGCTATTGCGATGAACAACTTCGCAAAACGTATCAACGGTACAGTAAACTCTGAAACTACACTAGAGTTTAAAAATGAAAGTAAAGAAACAAATACTTTTATTTCGTACAAAGTAAAAGATACACCTATTACACAACACATTGAAGAAGACAGGGCAACATATGTTTACGCAGGTAAACAATATACCTTTGTAAAACTTAGAATGCCTAAAGATGTGTTTGATGCTCTTGTTGCTGAAACTAAGACACAAAGAGTAAACTAATGAAGTACTTGGCAATCCTCATAGGATTAATCTATCTTACAGGTTGCTCAAGTACTCCTGTTAAGGTAGTAGATCAAACACAGTACTGTCATACTTCAAGTACAAAAACACTAAAGGATCAAACAGTTTCTAGCAGTGAAGTTGTAGTAGAGTGTACAGATAAACCTAATCCACGTGCAGTATTTGATAACGGTTATGATCAATCCAAGTGTGGATGGGCAAGACAAAGTTATCCTATAGGAGGCAAACTAGTTACAAGTTATACAATGGCTTGTCAAATGCAAGATGGGAGTTGGACTTATGTTCCGAATGTTATTGCTCAGTAGTATATTGTTACTAGGTGCTTGTTCTACTTTTCATCCAACACATAGTCCTGTAAGTAGCAATATGAGTGTGAATAGTTCATACAATCATACAGGAAACGGTGTCGGTACAAGTGTGCTTAGAATAATTGAAAATACTGTATGGAGAATGCCAGAAGAAGCGGCAAGCAAACATACACAAACTGTATATTTTGCTATTAATAATTTACACGATGGCGAACGTATGATGTGGCAAGATGCAAAATCTAATACTTCGGGCAGTGTTAAAATTGTAATGACAGAAACATACGGTGGGTCGTATTGTAGGCTATTAAACAGCCAGGTATGGTACGAGACAAAAACAAGAAATTTAAGTGAGTATGCCTGTTCAACAAATGGTGGCAATACATGGACATTTAGACCATACTAGAAAACCACAACGTTAATAGGTATATCATCAGGGGTTAAATACTAGACAATGATATTTGGTTTATTGACATTACTTTCTGCCTTGGCTATATCGGCAGTCGCAATTTACTATTCTATAGCAGGTTTAGTAGCAATTTTTGCCGCGGCCGCATTACCTATTATTGTAATGGGTACAGCATTAGAAGTAGGCAAACTTGTTACAGCAGTATGGTTACACAAGTACTGGTCGCGAGCAACATGGTGGCTTAAAACCTATCTTACAACAGCAGTATTTGTGCTTATGTTTATTACAAGCATGGGTATCTTTGGTTTCTTATCAAAAGCACACATCGAACAAACAAGTGCCGGACAAGAAAGTGTAGCACAAGTAGAACGTATTGATGGTGAAATAAAAAGATTAGAAGACATTATCGATCGTGCTGAAGACACAATTAAAAAACTAGAAACAACAGGCACAGGCAATGATGTCAAAATACAAAATCAAATTGACGCAGAACAAGAACGCATTGACAAAGCATACGAAAGAATTCAACCTGCTATCAACGAACAGCAGGCTATAATTGATCAACAAGCAGAACTATACGAAAAAGAACTTGCTAAAATAGATCAAGATATGGCTACACTTCAAGGCTATATTGATAATGGCGAAACTAAAAAAGCACAGCAAATGATTGGTGCTAGTGCTGATGGTATCTTTGGTAAAAAGACTGCTGATAAAATTGGTGATTGGCAAGAAGCAAAACAAGCAGAACGTGCAGAACTTATTGAAAAAATTAAACAAGCAAGAAACAATCCCCAAGCACAGGCGGCCGCAGACGAAATTAAACGTCTAAGGGCAGGGGTTGAAGAACAGATCAAACAGTCAAATTCTCTAATTGATAGATTGCGTAAACAACTAGGCAACGAAGACAAAGCCGCAAACATTGATGCTGATATTGATGAACAGAATTTACGTATTAAAAATGCTAACACAGAAATAGACACACTATTCCAAGAAAAATACGCACTAGAAGGCGAATATAGAAAACTAGAAGCAGAAGTAGGACCAATCAAATACATTGCTGAATTCATTTATGGTGAAGAAGCAAACAGAGATATGCTTGAAGAAGCAGTTCGTTGGGTAATTATTGTTATTATCTTTGTGTTTGATCCTCTAGCAGTTCTATTGTTGATCGCAAGTCAGTATACATTCCACTGGCGTAGAACTGGCGGTAGTTTGCCCCCAAAGCACAATCCGGACCCAGAGCCGGATAACACACCACCATTCACAGATGAAGAATGGGATGAAGCACATCGCGACAACTATGAATATGATCGTGCTAAACGTATAGACGAAAACGAACCACCCAGTTTCGAAGAAGAACCAAAACAAGAAGCAGTTCTTTCTAAAAAAAAGACTGACCAATATTTACTTTGGCCAGACATAGATCCTGAGCCTATAGAACCTGAGCAGTTTGATGAACAAGAAAAGTATGTTGATCCCAATCAACTAGAATTAGACTATCAAGAACGATTCGAAGACGAAACAGAAGAAGATTATGTAAAGCGTATTTGGAAAAAAGAAAATCCAAATCTTAGTATCGAATATATGAAGAAAGCCAAAGATGATGGTAAGATAGAACAACTGCCATGGGAAGTCGATGAAACTATTAACGACATGAAATCTAAAGGTGAATGGCCTGATCAAGCAAGTCAAGAATCACAAGAAGCAGTTAGTGAACAATTAAAACAGATTGACGACTTAGATGCTTGGAATAGTTGGGTTGAAAAAGCAAACGAAGAAGCAGAAAAGAATCCAGAAAATTTTGAACAAAATTCAGAACAAAACGACACTAGTATTTTTAATAAAATAAATCAAGCAAGACAAAATTTTGATCCTGCAAAAATTAAAGAACTTGAAATAACAGAAGAACAATATCGTGATGCAAGTCAAAAGCATATCATTTCCTTAATTGAAAGGTTAAAGAAAGGACTAATTAATGTAGAAGACTTGACAGAAACTGAAGCGAATAATATAACCAAACTGTTAGATAAGAGTTAATATGCCAAATAAAATTAATTTAATCACACCACCCGACACACTACATAACAAAAACTTTAGTTTAAATCTTATCAACACTACAGATGATGAAAAAGAAAAAATAAGTTTATATCTTGGAAAACAAGACGACAATAGAGAAATAAACTTATACGCATATACAAATGAAAATAATCCAAGTTGGTTATTAAGCAGAATAAACGGTAACATTCCTACCTATATTAATCTTGACAATACCAGTGATATTAGTGTAAAATATACTAGTTACATATTAAGCATGAGCAATGTATATTACTTTACCGCAGATAAAAATACAAAAGAAACATACAGTCTTATCAGTGCAAACTATGTTACAGGACTTAACAATTTTTTAGACAAGGTGTATAATGAGTAATAAAGATAACTATCGCTGTCATTTTTGTGGCAAAGACAAAAAAGAAGTAACAAAACTTATTGTAGGTGATGACAGTGCAATATGTAATGAATGTGTGACTCTTTGTGTAACTATCTTAGACAAAGAAAAAATCCAATCATTAAAAGAAGAAAACAAAGTAGAGGTAAAAAATCTAAATCCAAAAAGCATAAAGAACTATTTGGATCAACACGTGATTGGACAGCAAGAAGCAAAACTTGCAATGAGTGTAGCAGTAGCACAACACTACAAAAAATTAAACAACCCCTCTAAAGACCTTAAACTAGACAAAACTAATGTAATGGTTATGGGTCCTACAGGTAGTGGTAAAACTCTTATTGCTCAAAGTATTGCTGACTTCTTAGACGTACCGTTTGCTATCTGTGATGCTACAACACTTACAGAGGCAGGATATGTAGGCGATGATGTTGAAAGCATTGTAACTAGATTGCTCACTAATGCAAATGGTGATGTTGAACTTGCTCAACGTGGAATTGTTTTTATTGATGAAATTGATAAAATTACAAAGAAAAGTCAGAATGTAAGTATTACACGTGATGTAAGTGGAGAAGGTGTACAACAAGGATTACTTAAAATTATTGAAGGTAGTACAGTAAGAGTTGCTCCACAAGGTAAACGTAAACATCCAGGTCAAGAAATGGTAGACTTAGATACATCAAATGTGTTGTTTATTGTTGGAGGTGCTTTTGTTGGATTAGATAAAATGTTACAAGATCGTAGTAATGCCGGTGGAGTAGGATTTGGTGCTGATATTAGAGACCCTGATCACCAAAGTGATTTGTCTACGGTTCTTCCGGAAGATTTAATCAAATACGGATTCATTCCGGAGTTTATTGGTCGTTTTGGCTTAATTACTTACGTTAATGAGTTGACAACTGACCAACTATGTAGTATAGTTAAAGAGCCTAAGAACAGTTTAGTAAAACAGTTTAAATATTTGTTTGGACTAGACGGTATTAACTTAGAGTTTACGGACAGTGCTTTAAGAGCGATTGCTGAAAAAGCACAAGAACTTAAAACAGGTGCCCGTGGACTTAAGAAAATAATTGAAGAGGTACTGTTAGAATATCAGTATGATGCTGAAGATCTAGCAAAGGATGGTTTAGATACTATCACAATACAGAAGGAAACAATTACTAACAATGAAACACCATTGTTGGTATATAAAAACAAAAGGACAAATGGCAAAAAACATTAGGACAAGGACAATGGCGCAAGTTAGAGACCCTAAGGAAGCAGGGCTGAGTGTACAGGTTCGTGGAGATTCACCAAACGAGTTTATGAAAGCATTACGTAAGTTTAAACGTAAAGTTGCTGAAAGCGGAATCATCCAGGATTACAGAGACAAGCAGTACTACGAAAAGCCAAGCGATAAAAAACGCAAGGCTAAAAAGCAGGCAATCCGAAGGCAACAACGTGCTATGCGAGAAAACAAAGACAACTTTTAATAGGCAATAAAATGGCTGTACATGCAATGATAGACCTAGAAACTTTAGGCACTAAACCAGATTGTGTGATTTTAACACTAGGCGCAATTAAATTTGATCCGTTCACAAATGAAGAACCACACAGTGGTATCTATCAAACAGTAGATATTGATCAACAAGATGCACTAGGTAGAACACAAGACGAAAGCACAATCGAATGGTGGGGTAAACAAACGCAAAGTGTACAAGACGAAGCCTTTAAAGAAGACGGTCGTATTGGTTTAGATACTATGACCAAAGAACTAAACAAGTTCTTAGTTGGTGTTGATGTTATCTGGGCACAAGGTCCTGCCTTTGATATTGTTATATTAGAAAATTTATATCAACAACTTAAACTACCTATTCCGTGGAACTTCTGGCAAATTAGAGATAGTAGAACACTGTTTAGTTTGCTTAAAAAAGATCCACGTAAAGCAATACAGCAAGAAGCACACAATGCTCTAGCAGATTGTTACTATCAAGCACTATCGGTTCAGACAGCATACAAGGAGTTAGGTATCAATGCGAATTGAAGCAGATTTAAAACTAGACTACAGTGACGTATTGTTACGTCCTAAGCGTTCAACACTAGGCAGTAGAAAAGATGTAAGCGTTGAACGTTCATACAAATTTAGAAACAGTGAACAAACATATACCGGTGTTCCAATTGTAGCGGCTAATATGGATGGTGTTGCTACTTTTGAAATGGCAGACGAACTAGCAAAATTAGGCTTGTTTACTTGTCTTGTAAAAACATACGATGCTAAACCGCTTATCAATTTCTTTGACGATGCTGACGAAACTGTTCGCAACACAAGACGTGAGCATGTAGCATATTCTATGGGAATTACTGATCGTGACTTTGAAAAGTTTCTCAGTGTTATGGAACAAACTGACGGAAATATTAAATACGTTTGCGTAGATGTTGCAAACGGTTATACTAGATTCTTTTCAAAATATATTGCTAAATTACGTAATCAATTTAAAGATCTAATTATTATAGCAGGTAACGTAGTTACTGGCGATCAAACACAGGAGTTAATATTAAGTGGAGCGGATATTGTTAAAGTGGGTATTGGTCCCGGGAGTGTGTGTACTACTAGGATACAAACTGGGGTCGGATACCCCCAACTATCAGCAGTCATCGAATGTGCTGACGCCGCCCATGGTTTGGGAGGACACGTTATTGCCGATGGAGGATGCGTATCGTCTGGAGACGTTGCTAAGGCTTTTGCCGGAGGAGCAGACTTTGTCATGCTTGGAGGTATGCTTGCCGGACACACTGAAGGCGGTGGTGAGATAATTTCAAAATGGTTTCAAACCAAAGAAGCAACACGTTTAGAAAATGGCAACTTTTTGCCGCACTATGAAGAAAAACAATTTGTACAGTTTTATGGCATGAGTTCAGATGCCGCGAACAAAAAACATTTTGGCGGACTTAAGGATTATAGAAGCAGTGAAGGAAGAGAAGTTCTTGTGCCTTACAGAGGAGCAGTGGCTGATACTATTCAAAATATTTTGGGTGGGTTGCGTTCTACTTGTACTTACGTTGGGGCACCAACACTAAAGCAATTGAGCAAGTGTGCTACATTTGTTCGTGCTAATTCACAATTTAATAAAGTATTTGTTTAGTAACATAAACAATAAATGTCAAGACTAATATAGGAGACACACACTTATGAATGACAATTATCAGATCCCTGAGATCACTTTTCAATGTCGTGTAGGCGACGAAGAACCTGAAGAAGGGGGTTGTCCAATTGGTGGAGAGTTTGTAGGTAAAACTACAACTGAACTATTTGGTGGTAAGAGAGTATTAGTATTCTCACTACCAGGTGCTTTTACACCAACCTGTTCAACCTATCAACTTCCAGGGTTTGAAGAAAATTATGAAACGATTATTGACAACAACATCGACGAAGTTTATGTATCGAGCGTCAATGATAGTTTCGTAATGAATGCTTGGGCACAACACCTAGGTATTAAGAATATCAAAGTAATTCCAGATGGTAACGGCGAACTTGCTAAATCATTGGATATGCTTATTGATATGAGTGCTGTTGGTTTTGGTAAGCGTTCAAGACGTTTTGCTGTCGTTATCAATGACGGTAAGGTTGAAAGAATGTTTGTTGAGCCAGAAGCAAGTGCAGATAATCCAGATCCATATGGTGAAACATCACCTGAAAATGTAATGGAATATCTAAACAGTAAAGTCGTAGAAGCGGCTTAAGAAATTTGGGGCAGTCAACTATAGACTGTCCCTTTTTTTGATTGTATAATTACTATATATAGAAAGAGGATTTCATGGATTACAGTTTATTGTACAACGGACAGATTTATCTGCTTCTTATAGTGTTCGTAATGATGATTGCGGGCATGATCAAAGAACACGGACTATTCAAAGACATTTTTTGTTATTTCGAACAAACACTTAAAAGTAAAAAAGCAGTAGTTGCACTAGTAAGTGCATTGACGGGATTGCTACCGATCAAAGGTCGTGTAACTGTAAGTGCCGGTATGCTGGAAACACTTGCGCCGGACAAAGGCTGTTGCGGTCGAGAAAAATTTGGACCTATTGACTATGTAAGCACACACCATTACTACTTTTGGTCACCTTTGGAAAAAACTGTAATTCTACCCATGGCGGCATTTGGTTTAAGTTACAGTGCTTGGATAGGAATCATTTGGCCACTGCTTGCAGTGACCATTGCTTTTATACTTGCCTATCTCATTTGGGGAGTAAAAGAAACTGACATCGAACTTAAAGACTGTGAAACGGATATAAAAATCAGTCGTATAACAAGATACGTATTTCCATACATAGCAGGTGTTGGCGCCATCATTGCTGGCATTGATTTTATATGGGCGTTTGGTTCATTAACAATTTACTATATGTTCTGCACAAGAACATTTGATCTTAAGAAACTGCTTGGATATGTTGATTGGAAACTCGTAGGTTGGGTAGCACTTATTATTGTTGCGGCCAACTATGCAGTATCTAATACAGATAACATAAAAGCATTCTTAGGTAATGCAGGACTTGATATTAACACAGCAAGTGGATTTGTGTTATTAAGTTTGTTTAGTTTTGCAGGAGCCTTTGCATTAGGTTCCAGTTCAAGATTTGGTGCTATCACAGTATTAATGGCAAGCATCTATGGCATTGAGTACCTACCTTGGTTCTTTGCTGTGGATTTTGTTGGATACTTGATATCACCAATGCATAAGTGTGTTGCTATCGGTATGCTTTACTTTGGAACAAAGTTAAGATATTATGCAACTATACTAGGCTTATGGGGCGGAAGTGTAATTGCTACCGCAGGTTTAATAACTTTCATTTAAAAAATATGTTTAAAAAAATACTAATGGCGATAGGTGTGACGGTATCAAGTTATGCCTTTGCCGGAGACTTTGATACCAATCAATTTAATCTTAAAGTAAAAAACGATACTTGGGGCATAGAGTTTCGTGAATACACACAAAGCAACCGCAGTCATATACAATTAGAACACTATCTTGACAAATGGAAGTTTGCCTATCGCTATGACGAAAATAGCGACAAGGTCGAACACAGACCAAGGATAGATTATAAGTTATTCAGCAATGATTACTTTTACATAACTCCAAGGATAGAGTATCGTTACTATGAGGGTGATCGCGATGACTACGGTAGATTGCGTTCAGCCTTTGGATTGAAATGGGGTAATGCATATTATGAAATAACACCCATGATACACTTTGCCAAGGATAACAGCGATAACGATTTTGGATTTGATGAGTATCAGCAGAAGGTTGGCTACAAGTGGAAGTTAGACGATAACGTCAAACTCAATACGTTTATACAACACGAAGCGGATAATAACTTTGATAAGACAAACTTGTTCTTTGGTACTGGACTAGAAGTTAATTTTTAGTTATCTATGCATATGATGTGAATCGTCATAGTGTTTTATATGTTCGTTGCTATCATCATCTAATCTATCAATCCACCAACTTGCTACCATGGCAATAAATCCTATAGACAATATAAACCAAAAGAAAGGTTCCGTAGTCAATAAATGCCACATTACTTCGAAGCCGTTTGTATTAGAATAATCTATTTCAGCCACGCTACTCTTTTTCCTTCTTTAACACGACGAGTATGTTCTTCGACAGAACCAGGATATCTCCATGCCCATATCGCTACTAATACCATAAAGCCGCCACTCCATAAGATTGCGTTTAGGTTTGCTGTAAAGTAGTACGTGATAATCAATGTTGATGCCATCACTGCTACCATTAGATATTTTCCTCGTGTAGGAAACACCCGTTTCTTGTTCCAATTGGTTAAGAACTTACCAAACCACGGATGGTTGTATAACCATTTTTCCATTTTAGGTGAACTTTTGGCAAATGCCCAAGCCGCTATAACAAGAAATATTGAAAATGGGATCCCTGGAGTTACTACTCCTATATAAGCCATACCTACACAGAAGAACCCAATTCCCATATAGATGTATCTTTTAATTGTATTCATTATATTATTTTGTGCCTTTCTAACACTACTAGTAATTTATCAACTAGATCGTCCATCATTGCTGAGGTATGATTAGGTCCTGGACAAAAACGTAATCGTTCTGTACCTTTATCAACTGTAGGATAGTTGATCGGCTGTACATATATGCCATCTTTGTAAAGTAGATCATCGGAAATCTGTTTACATTTAACTGGATCTTTAATCATAACAGGCACAATATGACTGTTGTTTTGTAGTATAGGAATATTGTTATCCTTAAACTTTCTTTTTAATTCTTCTGCTTTAACCTGTAACATCATGCGAAGTTCAGCGTGTTCTTTTACATACTTCACCGACGCTAATGCTCCAGCACAAATAACCGGAGACATTGAAGTTGTAAAGATAAATGCCGGAGCATAACTTCGTATAGCGTCGATGAATGTTTTACTAGCGGCTATGTAGCCTCCTTGAACACCGTATGCTTTTGCTAGAGTGCCATTGATGATGTCAGGTGTTACTCCACGTTCCTCACATACACCAGCGCCGAGGGGTCCGTACAAGCCTACGGCATGTACTTCATCTATATAACTCATAGCACCGTATTTTTCACACAGGTCCACTATGGCTTTAACGGGAGCGATGTCGCCATCCATAGAGTAAACTGATTCAAAAACGACCATCTTTGGTCCTGTAATTTGTTTTAATCTTAATTCTAATTGTTCTAGATCATTGTGGCTCCAAATAATCTTGTTAGCACCTGAATGCCTAATACCTTGTATTAGTGAACTGTGATTTTTGCTGTCACTGATAAACGTAATGTCTGGAATAATTTTAGCAACTGTTTCTAGTGTAGTTTCGTTGGCATTAAAGGCACTTGTAAAAAGCAGTGCGGATTCTTTGTTGTGTAACCGTGCTAGTTCTAATTCAAGTGCTACGTGGTAATGGGTCGTTCCTGAAATATTTCGAGTACCCCCACTACCGCCACCTGCGGTTTCTAATGCTGTTCGCATCGAATCTAGCACGAACTGATGCTGACCCATACCTAGGTAATCGTTTGAACACCAGTTAATAATCTTTTTGATTGCGTATTTTGAATACCAAATTGCTCGAGGAAAATCTCCGCACTCTCGCAGTATGTCGTTAAACACACGATAGCGTCCCTCGTCCTTTAGGATTTGGATTGCTTGTTCAAATTTGTCTAAATTATCTTGTTGCATTAAGATCAGCCTCGAGGTGTGTTTTTGTTACATTTAATTTTTCCAATGCTTCCAGTGTTCCTTGTCTAGCAGGACTGTTTGCTGGAATTTTCCTAAACTTAATTTTTAAAACACGAATTTCATTTAGAACCTTTTGTAGTTCTAGTTCTAAATGGCTGGTATCCGCTTTTGGCTGAACAACTTCTTGTGTAGTCTTGTCAATACTTAATCCAAGACGATTCATTACCAAATCAATCTTTTTTTCAAGCAAGTCTAGTCTATCATTTGTGTTCATGTTATATCCTATTATGTACGTATATTATTTATCAATAGTAGTGTAGAGCAAAAAATTTATCCAAAAGTGGTTGACTTTTACAAAAAAGTAACTATATTATATATGTAACAGAAAAAACTGTTATAAATAAAGTTGTAGAAGGCCATAATGGGTTCTACAATTATTGGGTTAAAATAACCAAGGTAAAAACCTTGCTAAACATAGGAGGAAACTAAAATGACTAATACATTTGATCTAACCCCATTTCATCGTGCAACAGTAGGATTTGATTCATTATTTGATGAGTTAGAAAACCGCTTTTTTACTGGTAACACAGTTAACGGCACATCTTATCCACCATACAACATCATCAAAGAAGATGAAAGCAAATATGCTATTGAACTAGCACTTGCTGGAT
>Ga0222719_10002378_pt1 | contig 17226 bp, 25 predicted proteins | sample C33_34DmetaG_FD_165039 | JGI IMG/M metagenome (GOLD analysis project Ga0222719, IMG submission 165039) | Estuarine water microbial communities from San Francisco Bay, California, United States - C33_34D | ecosystem: Environmental > Aquatic > Marine > Unclassified | place: USA: California... | reverse complement strand
ATTGGTATAACTCAATAATAAATAACAATCTATGAAATACGATATAATATTATTTGCTGATGTGACAAATTATTTGGCTCCAGTAAAAGGAATGGGTCCTTATGCCCTTGCAACAAAGTTAAGAACATCTGGTTATTCAGTTAAAGTTATTGACCAACTTAATTGGTTACTAACACATAAGCGACATGAACTTACAGACTATTTAGATAAAGTTATTGGAGACAATACTTTATATTGTGGATTCAGTTGTACCTTTATGAATTTTGTAACTGAAAAAGGTAAAGCACACGAATTAGGAAAGACAACTGGTATTACAGAAAGAAGTCGACGACAGATAGATCCTAAAAACAAAGTCATTGGTCAATTTCAATATCGTCGTCCATCAGATATTGATAATGCAATATACAATGATTTAGAGACTGCAGATAGATTTAAGTACTTATTTTATTACATTAAAGAAAATCATCCTCATGTTAAATTAGTGCTTGGTGGAAGAGGTCCTAATGCTGAAGTTATGTGGAAGATGAATGAGTTTGATCATTGGATTCAGGGTTTAGCTGAAACAGCAGTTGTTAAATTTACAAAAGAATTAAAAGAAGGTCAAGAGCTTCCACAAGTATATCGCTTTGATCCAGAAGCTTCAATGCATGATTTCCATAATATGGAACCTGTGTTCTCAAAAGACGATATTGTTATGCCACATGAAGTGTTACCAATAGAAATATCAAGAGGATGTCGTTTTAAATGTAAGTTCTGTGGATTTGCTCTCATTGGTAGAGATCCAAAAGCAGACAAATACATTCGATCTGAAGAATCTATTTACCAAGAGCTTAAAAACAACTATGAATTATTTGGTACAACTAAATATTTTATGATGTGCGACACTGTTAATGAATCGATTGATAAACTATTAGCAATAAAGAATGCAATTAAAAGATTAGGTGTACCTATTGAATGGGTAGGATATTTAAGACTTGAGTTATTACGTGCACACCCAGAACAGATATCTTTATTAAGAGATATAGGAATAAGATATGCTCACTTTGGAATTGAGACTTTAAACTATGAGTCAGCCAAAGCTGTAGGTAAAGGTATACCAACAGACCGAGCATTAAGATTACTTGAAACATGTCGTGAGAAGTGGGGACATGAAGTAGGAATGCACTCAGGATTTATTGTAGGTCTTCCTTATGAAACAGAAGAAACTCTTAATCATTGGGCTGGAATGTTATTAAGAGGAGAAACAGAATTAGATAGTTGGATGTTTAAAGGACTAAAGATTTATAAAAACCAAACGGAAATTAGTACTGCAGATAGAACGTATTGGTATTCTAATCCAAATAATCCAAACAGAGTTGAAGGAAGTGGAGCTAGAAAAAAATATACACACATTACTTCTGGTTCAGGAACAAAGACTCCATTAATGGCAATGCAAGTACATCAACATGATGACATATTCTTATCTGAATTTGATCGTAATGCTGAAAAGTATGGTTATGATAGAACAGGTGAGTATTGGAAGAACGAACATTGGAGTGCAGTAACAGCACAAAGAGCTGCTAATTTATGGAACTCAAGATTTTTTGAAAATCAATGTTGTAGTCTTTCAGCCTGGCAATCGTTTGCAGTCACAAATATTGTTACAAATGATTGGCCACTTGTAAGAAGATTAAAACATGGTGATGAAGAAATGATGAGATTTAAAGCTCACGTTCATCGAAAAGGTCATAATTATCGTAAAGAATTCGCTGATAAATTATTCAATTCTTAATATAAATAAACACGTATGGCATCGCTATTTGAAAATATTTCAAAGGAAGCTCTTGTTGAAGGAATAACTCCTAGGACACAAGCTTCAATGGCCTGGTTTGAAGATAAACTTCAAGCAATGTCTGTAAATAGAACACAATTAATTAATCAGACGCCAGAATTTAGAAGACGATCTAAAATAGATGTTAATATACCATTAATTGGTACCATGCATATGTTTAGATATGAGCCATTAAATAGAGATAGTATGAAGTATTACGATAGATACCCACTGGTAATTCTAGTAGGTGAAATAAAAGACGGATTTACTGCACTTAATTTACATTATATGCCACCAATGTTAAGAATAAAATTTTTAGATTTTATGTATCAAAGAACAATTGGTAGCGGAAAACAAGAACGTTTTGCTGCATACTGGGATAGGATAAACAGAGGACTAACAAAGAAATTTTTAGCTCCAATGGTAAAGAGTTATCGTAATGATAGAATTAGAGGAAGGATTGCTCAGGTATTTCCAGATGAATGGGAAATAGCAGCATTTCTACCGTTTGAAAGATTTTTTAAGAAAACAAAAGATATTGTCTGGAGAGACTCAACTAAGAGAGTGTACAGAAGATGAACAGCATAGAGCAGTTAAAAGGATTAGCAGCCAAGGGTAGAGGGTTTGCCCGACCTAATTTATATCGTGTTATACTTCCATCTGTTATAGGTGGATTTAAACTTCCAATAGTAGGAGAGTTATTAAACAGAGGTATATCTAGTGCAAAGAAAACTGTACAACCAGAAGACATTAATCTACTGTGTACATCAACACAGATGCCAGGTAGAACACTTAATACTCATGAAAGAAGAATAGGAATGATAAACAAGAAAGTTGCATACGGCTTTACTGTAGATGAAGTTGCAATGAGATTCAGAGTGTTAAACGATTACAACATTAAAGAATACTTTGAAATTTGGCAAGATAGAGCAGTCAGAAGAGATTATCAGTTAGCCTATTTTAATGATTACACAGAAAACGTTGTCATACAAGCTATAACAAATAGCCCATCTGCAGATTACGATAAGTTATTAAAACTATCTTATGGCGGATTAGACCAAGGTGGATTAACAACGGTTTTAGCTGGAGGAGAAGCAATTGTTTATACATGCTTACTTGAAAATGCATACCCAGTTGCAATACAAGCAATAGAATATGGAGACACACAAGGAGATGCATTAGTAGAGATAACAGTTAATTTTGCATACAAAGACTGGAAACGAAGATTCAGCAACAGACAAGATTTACGACAGCAGATCAAAGGAGCACTTAATGCATCTGCTATCAACACAGTTTTACAATTATTTCAATAGGAGAATAATATATTATGGCATTACCTAGAGTAAATGAACTTCCAAAATATGAAGTGACAGTCCCATCAACAGGACAAAAAGTAAGATACAGACCGTATCTAGTAAAAGAAGAAAAAGCATTAATGATGGCATTTGAGACTGGAGACGAAATAGTCGGACTCAATGCTGTAATTGATACAATTAACTCTTGTTTAGATAATCCAATTGACAGAAGTAAACTTACTTCTTACGATATAGAATACTTATTACTTAGGATAAGATCTAAATCAGTTGGTGAAACAATTAATATAGCTGTAAAATGTAAAGAATGTGAGCATGGTAACGACCAAACAGTTATTATAGATGATATTGGACTCAAGTCAAAAGAAGTAGACAAAGTTATTAAATTAACTAACGCTATTTCACTTGAAATGAAATTCCCATCATTAGATGATTTAAAGGGAATTGAATCAACCAATACTGAATCTATGTTTGAAGTTCTTACAAAATGTATTGATGCAGTATTAACAGAAGAAGAAAGGATAGCCTTTGCAGACGAAAGCAAAGAAGATAAAATGGATTTTTTAGAGAGTTTAACTGGAGATCAATTTAGATTGTTATCTGATTTTTTACAAGGAATACCAAAACTGTCTCATGATATTGAGTTTAAATGTACTAAATGTGAGGCAGATAATATAGTAACTGTGGAGGGCCTACAAAGTTTTTTTACCTAGCTCTTTCGCATGATAATCTTGTGAATTATTTTAAAACTAATTTTTCGCTAATGCAGCATCATAAATATAGTTTAACTGAAATAGAAAATATGGTACCATGGGAAAGAGAACTTTATATAAGTTTACTATCTGAGTACATAAGAGAAGAAAACGATAAAGCCAAACAACGTCAAGCCAATGTGAGGAGATAATGGCCAATTTAGCAAACGTTATTGAACAACTTAGACAAAATCAAATAGCTGGAGATGAGCAATCTGAAGCTACGTCTGGTGCACTTCAAGCTAACACTGCAGCACTTACTGCAATGGGTAACACATTAACTCAAATTTATTCCTCAATTAGTATGCTTGGAATTGCTGTAAATTCAATAGCTGCAATAATAACAGCACAAGAAGATGACGATGATGATAAAGCAGCTATACAAAGAAAAGAACAAAAAGACAAAGAGGATAAAGAAGAGCAGCAAAATTTATTTAAACGAATGATGTCTGGTTTTGCTAGAACTATGAGCTCTATAAAAGAATCAATTACAAAAGTAATGCCTAAAACAATGGGCAGTGCTTTAACTGGTATCTTAGGAGGATTACTTCTTCCGTTATTATCACCAGCTGCAGGACCAGCAGCACTAGCTGCAGGCTTGGCCACAGGAAACCCTGCTCTCATATTAGCAGGAGCAATAGCTACAATCATTACTGCAGTAGCTAATTCTGATGAGATTAAAGCTGCATTTGAGGGATTTAAAACTGAAGTGATGAGAGCTTTAAACGATGCAATAAGTTATGTTAGACAAAAATTTATTGAAGGCTGGGAATGGTTAAAAACATGGTATGATGAGAATTTAGCTCCATATATTGAACCATATCGTGAAGGATTTATGGCTATCTTTGGTCCAATTATAGACTTCTTTAAAGAGAATCCAGATAAATTATGGTATGTAGGTATTGCAGGTGCATTATCATTGTTACTTGGAAGAGGGGGTTTAGTAGATATAGCTGGTGCACTAGTAAGTGCATCTAGACTTCTTTTGACCAATCCTTATGTATTAGGTATTTTAGGACTAGTAGCTGGCGTAGTTGCTTTCAAAAACTTTGCAGAAGATTGGCTTGGCCTGTCTGATATGAGTCCGGAAGCATATGACGCACAAACAACATTAAATAGGTATGGAACTGGCCCACGTGGACGTCAGTCAGTAGAAAGTGAATTTAGAGAGCGTGGCATTGTTGGCGAGGAAGCAATTGCTGCTGAATTAGAACGATTACGACAAGTAGTTGCAACTGATGAACAACAAAGAGAAAGTGCTGCAGCAAGACAAGAATATGATCAAGAGTTGCAACGAATGTATTCTGATTCTAATATAGATACAACTACATTAAATCAATTACTTCCTGAAGGAATGGTTATTGATCCAGAAACTGGTCAGTTAAGAGCATTACATCAAACTCGTAACGGACGTGGTCGAATGATTACTTCAGCTGCAGATCAAGAATTAAGAATGAATCAAAGATCTGCTCTGCTTGGTGTAATTCAAAGAGGCGGATTAGCTGAAGGTGAAATTGTATCTGATGTCTTTGGAGCAGGTATAACAGATATGTCAAGTAATGTAAATAGCGTAATTAATGAAGTTCAAAATACTGCTATGATGATTAATAATGGAATTAGTGTTGAAGATCAGACTTATAGAGCAGTGCCTGAATAAAAAAAGGGAGGCCGAAGCCTCCCGTAATTTATAACCCTATATTATCTCGCCAGTCAGGTAACTTTGGAGGTTCTTTTTTCTCCTCCTTTTTCACTTCTGTTTTACCAGGCAATGAAGTTATCCTTGGCCGATTTTTGGGTTTGCTCCCGCGGGTCTCTACCTTTTGTATTTGTAATTTTCTCAGTAAGTGTGTGAACTTTCCATTTTCTTCTACTGTCTTTAGTTCTTCATGAACGTAGTTCTTACAGATTAAGTTAACAAGTGCAGACCTGCTTAGACCTTTCCATTGTGCCACAGCGTCCATTTGAAGGATAGTATCCTTAGGCATATAAACTAATACCTGTTTGACGTTGGGATTTCTATGGGTCATTACTCTTCAGCAGCTAATTTAGCAAAATAGCTCATTGTATCGTCGTCATCATTATCCTGAGCTTCAACTGCTTTCGGTTGAGGAGCTGGAGCTGTCTCATCAAGCGATACTGTTTGTTGTACAGTTTGCGGTAGTGCTTCACCTAGTACATTGGCTAGTTTAGTCTTAAGTTCTTCGTAAGTCTTATAGTTTTTAGCATCTGTAAATTCTCTAAGATCATACATCGTGTTGTACGTAGCTTCAAGTTGAGTCTCATCGCTGTTAAACAGTGCAGTAGGAGATTTAAACTCTGACTTATCGTAGTTACGATAACCTTCGACCTGACGAATCTTAAGTTGAAAATCAGCACCACCCCAGAAATCAAATGGGTTAACTGGTTGCTCGTCTGGGAACTGAGGTTGCATTAGGTCCATAATCTTATCAAAGATTTTTTTACCATAGGTGTATATAAACACCTTACCTTCGTTCTGAGGAGCTGATGGGTCAGAAATAACATACACGTTAGATACATAGTGTAATCTTCTTTTACGTTCTCTAACTATTTGTTTATCTTCCTCACGACCACTGTTCCAAAGCTTAGTATTAAGTTCAGATACTGGATCTTGCTGACCGATTGATGTAAGAGATTTTTCGATATACCACATACCGGTTGGACCTTTAAATCCGTGATCCCAGTATCTTACCCATGGTAGTTCGTTACCTTGTCCAGCAGGTAGGAATCGCAGAACAGCATATCCGTTCCCTGCTTTATCGACTGTTGGCTTCCAGAAACGATCATCGTTATAATCTTTCTTTTCGCCTTTACCTCCTCCAAGTTCATTAGCTGCACTGAGCAACTTTTGGATTTGGTCATTATTACTTTTTAAATTTTCAAATGACATTGTATTTTCCTTATATTATTTTGTATTACTGAATTATCCACTTTTTTCATTATGTAAGTTATATTGTATCATATTTTATAGTAGATGTACACTACTTTCTTAAATAAATCCATGCTACCAAAGCTTCTCTAGTACCCTGGACTATTGGAGTAACTTGGTGAAACTTAAGTGAATGAAATATCACAGTCTCACCAACTTCCAATTCTATTTTAGATGGCATATTTTCTTCCCTATCCCATATTAATAGGTCACCACCTTCTAAATCTTCTGATTTATCTATAAGAGTTATCGTTGAAAAAATTCTATTTTTATATGGATCTTGGTTATCATTTCCAAGATAGTCTTTATGCTTAACAAAGTGACCACCCTTTTCGTACATTAAGTAATTAAACTCTCCTACATAATGTCTATCCTTAAATAGATTAGGTCGATGATATTCGATAATATCTAATATGTTATTACATACATCTGGAAAGTCTGTATGTCTAATCTCTTTTAGTTCTGCTTTACGTAGGTCATTATACACTGCACCACCACCCTTTGTTACTTTAGCTTCCTGTGAACCCACAGTTCCCTTAAAGTGTTTTAGGTCCTCTATAGAACTTTCATCAATTACTGATGCGATTGTGTATAATGCGTCTGTCAAAATAATGTACTTTTCTTAGGTATAAAATTTAGTTCCATTGCTTCAGCTTCTAGCTTACTCTTTATAGATGGATTTATGTATTTCTTACTATCTTCTACTTCCAATTTATTTTCTTCACATAGGTAAATGATTGCATCCATATAACTCATCCTCTTACGATGAACACATACTTCAACCATTTCACTAAACTTCTTTTTTGTCATGAACGGAGTTTCACTCATTATGTAGCCCTCAATAATATAGTATTTTTATTTATTCTTCCATTAGCTACCTTAGATTTAGTCGTTAGTTTATCCAACAATTCATCGATAGTCTTATCTGCTCTGCCTAGTACAATGGGTAGTACTTCATTTGGTTTTCTCAGTTTAAGAGATATTGATTTCTTAACATCAAGGTTCTTAATGGTAGAGCCACTTACTTCAAATCCTACTTCATTTGCAACCATTCTCGTAAGCGTCTTGTTCTCGACATTAAATGTGTAAAGTCGATGTGAACCAATAATTAGTATTGGATTAATAGACTCTAGTTTAAAGTCTGTGTTTGAATTACAATACTTCATTTTTGCAACTTGCTTATCTGCAGATTTTACTGTCTGCTTCTTAACTCTACGTTGCATAATTGAAGTGTGTTTAATTCTTTCTAGGTCTTCAAACATTGTCTCAAAGATTTTAATTCGTTTCTTCTTCTCTTTCGTTGATACATGATTATAGGCCTCAACCATAAACTCATCTGTACCATCGAGAGCACTTTTATATTGCTCATAGTCTGGTAATATCCATTCTTTTACTTGCTTTGTGGCAGCACCTTTGAGATTGTTAACCTTAAATATATTATATAAATTGATTTCGTAATCTTCCTCACGTATCCAGGCATCATATAACTTATCAATTTCAACTAGAACCGTGTCATTCACTTTCTGTGCCATTCTTTCTACGGGGGATATAACTACTACCTCACCTTTTTTCTGAGGAATCTCGTCCTCTTTAGAGGTCTGGTATTCAGCACTCTCTAACTTCATAGGGATATACTCATCATTTATATAGTTAAATGCGTGTTGGAATGATTCGTTTCTATCCAATCCAGTATTATACCAAAAGATAGTAGCAGCCACATCTGAAGATCTGAAGTAATCATCTGACAATGACGATAACGTGTTTCTATTAGTTTTACTGAGTTTTTTCTTAAGGTAATCTTTAATGATCTTAGACTTGTCTTTTGACTCAATTTCTTCATAAAAGTAATACCTACATTTTTCAAAGCTATCAAGTGGAACTCCAGCTAATCCAGTTCTACGTTTAGCTCTGACCGTTTGCTTTCTTCTTTTTGCCATTATTGAAATACCTCATATGTTAAGTCTAAGTATCGTTGATTTTTCCAGTAAAGAGTATGTAGAAAATCTTCCATCATGTATGCTTCATGTTCCCATGGTAACTGACGATAAGATGCATCATCATATACTTCACCTGTTTTGTGCCATATATTATCTGTTGGCTTAATCTCACCACGTAGATATTGTTTGGCGTGTACTAATTCATGAGCTAGAGTCTTAGCAAGATCATCAAGAGTAAATATACCTTCATAGTTCTCATGATTTCTACAAAGATCTATGTATACTTCATTGCGATCTCCATGACAAAAACCAAGATTAGATTGTTTAGTAACCATTTTTAGATGAATATCTACATTACGTTTAAGTTTATTTTTGAAGAAATGATTCAATACATCATTCGTATATTGTTCAAAGCGTTTTTTCTGTGGCCATCTTCCAGTAAAAAATATGTTAATCATTACCAAGCACTCAAGTTAGGTATTCTTCGATCTTCTGCTTCTCTTTCAAGTTCAGTCCAAAGGTCATACAGTTTCATAGTATTCTTTTCTCGTTTAATGACGATATCAACTAAAGTATTAAGTACATGCTTATCTCCAAATTGACTAGTTGCTTTATCTACAACTTTGCGAAACTCTGCTTCAGTAATACTTCTGTCGTCTCCAATTAGAGATGCACGATACGACTGTTGTTGGTTATAATTTTCCAACTCTTGCCAATCGCTATCAATCATCGTCATCCTCCATGTCGTTATTCCAATCCACATCGTCTACATTTAACGCTCTACGTTTATAGACGGGTAATTGATCGCCATTTTTAAGTAAGTTAGTCCAATCATAAGCTTCGATAATATCCCTAAGGTCAGTTGGACCAATGACTCTAAGGAGTGCAACGATTAGGTCATCTTTTGGAATGAGCCCTTCGTTAACAGCATCGATAATTTCTGTATTTAGATTCATAATACCTCCGTAGTATATAATAATATAGTACCACATCTGAGAATTATGTACATAAGAGAATCTTTAATAAAATCAATAACTTACGGAATAATGCCCTAACCTATTGATTCTACACTCATTGTTTATTTTGTTTAAAATCAATAACTTACGGGATATAAATATATTCACTATGGATGAGATATTCGATTTTGGATTTACAGCGGTAACTGAGGAGGAACTGGAAGTCGTCCAGAAGGCCTCTGCTGAGGTAGAGAATGCTTCTGCTACAGCCACTTCCGTACAGGATAAATTAGATAAGTTATTCAATGCGGTACAACCTCTTCTCACAAACCTCAAGAAAAATCCTGAGAAAAATTATATTTACTGGCCTAATCGTTTAGATAAGGTAGAACAGTTTGAAGACTATATACAGGGTATTTACAAAAGTTAAGCTTTCTTCTTAAAGATAAGATCATGGAATCCATTTCTAAGTATATACTTCCAACCTAATTTAAACATAGCTTCTTTTACTGCTTCTTTTGTCTCTACGCTTTCTATAAAACACAGTCCTCTAGATCGTGTTAAAAATTCTTGTGCTCCTTCGATTACTTGAACTTCGTGTCCTTCGACATCAATCTTTATAAATCCTGCAGTTTCGTAAGGTAATAGGTAATCTAATGGAACGACGTGTCTTTGAACAACATTACCTTTTTCGCTTCGAGCAAATTTAGTTTCAATAATAGCATTCACTGAACCTGCAGTAGGATATTCCATAATGTCAACTTTACCTGCAATATTACTTAGTCCTACATTCATACATTGAATGTTTGGATATGCCTCTGTGTTTTTTACTAAACATTCATAATTAGTAGGAGTTATTTCAAAACAAATTATTTTTTTAAACATACTGGCAAATGGAACAGCAGTATGACCAAAGTTTGCTCCTATGTCAACATAAAGATCTGTGTGCCTTATATGCTTTTTAAGCATTTCAGCTTGCTCTTCGTATAGTTTAATTCTTCTATTTAAAATAGCTTCTTTACTATACCTATCATATTCAGGTACCCACCAATTATTAACCTTGTTCATTCTTCCTCTAAAATAATTTATTGCAACCTTCATCGCTTTTTAAATAATAAATCAGTAGTTTTCTTAACAACTTCAGCTCCCGTTTTAAGATCTTTTTTTCCTCTTCGCGAAATATATTTCCACCCAAAATGACCTAATAAAGAGCAAATGGATTCTCTATTTTTATCTGATGTTTCTATATATAGCAATCCTTGTGATCTAGAGATAAGCTCTCTGCCTCCTTTAAGTACTTCAACTTCATGTCCTTCTACATCTATCTTTATAAAACTTGCTATTTCAGTAGGAAACATAAGATCCAATGTCGTAACTGGTCTCTGCACAACCATAGGAGATCTATTTCTACTTGAGTCAGTTATAAGTCTAGTGCTTTGAATTGTATTAACAGATCCAGCAGTTTTATATTCTAAAACATTTACCATTGTATGTTGATTGCTTAACCCTAAATTATAACAAACAACATTAGGACTTTTTCTTGTATTTTCAATTAGACATTGAAAATTATCTGGAGTTATTTCAAAACCTACTATTTTTTTAAACAATCTTTTAAAAGGAATTATAGTATGGCCAAAATTTGCTCCAATGTCAATATAAAGGTTAGTATGTTTTATATGTTTTTTTAGCCAATCAGACTGAGCTTTATACATCTCAAGTCTTGCTTCAAGTGGCTTTTCTCCTGAATATTGATCTCTATCTGGAACATACCAATCATTTATTTTTTTCATGGTTCCTCTTGAAAATTTTATCCCAGTTTTCTTCGAACTGTTTTTTAGGTATTCCTAAAGGTCTTTGTTTCGATCCTTTACCCATTGTCGTATGTACTCCTCAACGTCAAATTTACAATCAATAATTGGATTCTCACAGTATGTTTCTTGTGCTTCACCAGGCATGTTATCTTCAAATACGTAAGGATATGGATTAAATGCATTTGCAATATCTAGTATACTTACATTCTTAGCATTACCCAAATGAACTTCATCTGGTGTAAATGGCATGTTCATCATTTCCATCATTCCTTCGACGACGTCTAATACGTGAGTAAAAGCTCTACGTTTTGAACCATCACCAAATATAACCATAGGCTCATCTGATTGAATCTTTTGTTTAAATCTACGAATGACTGTGCTATATGGACCGTAGTCTGCTTCACCTGGACCAAACACGTTGTAATAGTACATCATTGTTGATTCGACATTATATTTATGTCTGAACATAAGTATGATATCTTCACACATTTTCTTTGATAACGTGTATGGATTGGTAGATTCAGCATATTTAGTCGATGATGAAGTAGAAAAGTATAATGGACATCCAATATCCATAGCCATCTGTACTACACTTAGAGTTGTATCTAAGTTATTCCTTAGAGTATCTACAGGGTAATCCAAAGATCTACGTACTCTAGGACTATTTGCTAAGTGAAATATTGCTCTAGCGTGTTTGTCTCTCTCAACGACTTTATAATTTGCAACATCCTCATTAACATATAAGACATCTGGATGATCGATTTTATACTTACCAATTCTTTCGTCATCAATTACTTTTACAAAGTATCCTTCGTTTAAAAGTCTCTCGACTAAGTGGCTTCCGATAAATCCTTCACCGCCAGTTACAATTATATACTTATTGTTTTCTTCAACCATTCTGGTAACTCCCGTCCTGTATATTTTGCCATATACATTTTTTCATTTATATAATATTTACGATAAGCAACAAGTGAGTCTGCATCTTTACAATAATCCGGCATAGCTGGAGTTGGTTGTGTAAACTCACCCTTTGGTATATTCTTTGGTACTTTGACCAAGTCAACACCTAGTTTCATAAACGTTGCATGTTGCTTCCTATATCTATACGTGTATTCTTTACAAAGCTCATTCCATAGCTTAAATAACCATTTGTAGTTCTCATCTGAATGTCTAGTCCAAATTGCACTAGGATGGTTAATATGACAAGCTTTGTATATGACCCGATCTAAGTATTTATCAGGTAACTTAAATCGCTTTACTCTACGTCCATTCTTTGATAGATCAAAGTATTCCTCACCGTCCAATACTCTATGAGCAGTAGACATAAGCTGTGCATATTCAACAATCATTTTGACAACGTGTTTATCTAAGTGATACTGTGCACAGGCTTTAGGATCTTTGTCTAGGTAAAAAATATTCATAATTGTAAAAATCTAAATAATCCTTGAGAGACTATTACTAATACTGCAGTGTTCATAATAATTAGTGCTCTATCTTTCCATACGATTGATACATATAACCAACCAAGAGTACCAGATAAAGTAAATATTAGATCTAGCAAATGAAAATTTTCATTATAACCTGCAGATCGAACAGTGATTGCTACCAACACCATGATGGTAGCGAACCACTTTACGTACCAAACTTTAGGCTGCTTCAGCATATTCCACCGCTGTCTCTAAAGCTCTTGTTTTAAGTTTCTGATTATAACCAAACCATGCGTTTTTCATTCTAGTATTTGAATCTCTACCAAGTTCATGGTCAGTTAAGTAAGTAACTGCATTGAATGCTTGCCAGAAAGAACCTTCAGCATATCTTGCACCAGGTTGAGTATTGAGTATCTCAAGCGAACGACTTGCATTCTTACTCATATCTTTCTTTGCTTCGCCAGGTGTTCTCTTTTTAATTGGGAACACGTTATTGAAGTATTCAGTTACAGTCTCTTTTGTGTATCTCTTAGAGCCAAGAAACTCTGCCATTTCTTTGTAGGTTTCTAGCTTGTCATGAGCAACTCCTAGCATTTCTTTAACCATCTCTGGATTAAATTCTACTCTATGGTTAAGTTTAACTGAAGCTGATGAGCTACTTTCAAGTGAGAGTGTAAGTGTGTTATTACATACGACTCTGATTGGAGTAAATCTTACGTCAATTGCTTTTCCGTATTGATGAGGATTAGAAAATAACAAATAACTTTCTACAGCATCTCCGTTAAATAACTCAAATCCATCGCTTACTTTAGCAAGTGCCCAAACCATTTTACCATCATCAAGTGATCCAGCTGTATGCATTTCCATATCACCGTTACTTACAAAGTCGCTAAAGAACTCAAAAGCTTCGATGTTTTGAACTGGGTTCCAATCAGTACCAATAACATCGAGTAGTAAGTTATCTGAAGTACGTACTAGAGCTTTCTTACCAGGTACTTGAATACCAGCTGAAGTAACCAAATCTTGCTTTTCAACTGACCAGTTTAGATTTGCTGCATCTAGCATCTCTTGAGGGTTTAAGTTATTTTCGACTTCTACGCCAAGTCCGTGCCATGGAACTCTACCAGCATAAGCCATTGTTTCTATCATATGTGCCATTTTGTCTCCTGTTTAGTTTAATTTATAAGTAATATTGTACTATAAAACTTATTAAATGTACAGGATTATTGCAATTTAAATCTTTAATAAAATCAATAACTTAGACGTTTTTCTTAGTTTTTGTGTTTCTAACCTGGACTCTGACATTATCTGGAGCATTAATTTTAAGGTCATTGTGGTGATGGTAAAGGATAAACTCTGTGTCTTTAAACTCATTAAAGATTGAAGGCCATATAGGACGCCAATTACCAATTAGTCTATAGTTATTCTGATTAGAACGATCAGAGTTTAAGTAAGTATCCGTAGAAGAACGAATATTGAAATCAAATAGTGTATCAAATCCATACATGTGAATTTGCTTACCTTTTAACTTATTTGCTGAATAGTGTACAGCCATGTGGCCACAATTAAAGTTGGTTGGATTTTCAGCATAGTCTGGAACTGTAGGATAAAATTCTTTAACGCAGTGAGCATACTTCATATAAAAGTCAGGTTTCATTTCCATCCAATGACGTGGTCTAACACCAAGAACCCAACTGTACATATCTAATTTTACATTACCTTCATATAAACATGCCATCATTTTATAATCAACCATACACGTTGCGTATACATTTTCTACTGTAAATGCTGGCATATTACATACAATCTTTAATCCTTTAGCTGGAGTATAAAGTGTGGCTAAATCTCCATTACCAATTACGTGAATTATCTCTTTAGCATCCATTATCAATCATCTCTTGTATTTTTAATTTACCCTTATGTCCAGTCCAATGGTATATAATCACATTTTCTGGTACAGTATTGTCAATATGCTGAACTCTTGTTACGTTGTACTTGTTTGGTAAGTCAACTATATGTATATTTCTCTTAAGTGGTGTGTCCATTAAATAGTGTAGGACATCTTGGTCACCTGGATCAGCAGTACCTAACATTCGACCAATTCTTACTCCGTCTTTACATGCTTTGTTCCACATGTCGAGTATAACTGGAGTTCTTTGAAATGCTACGACTCCCGAGTTGTGCCAGGTTTCTCCTCTTCGTTTAGACCAAGGAAAATCTTCCACCATTGCAAGTTTGTTCGGTTCAACATAGTCAAAAATCCCACTGATATTGCCACAGACATGGCAGTCAGTATCAATCCAACATGTATATTCATAAGGGCTCTCCATCATTGCTTTAGGTTTAAGAAACCAGCCTTTACCTTTATCTGGTTTTACTTCTATAATGCTTTCAACAATTGGTTGTATATGTAACCATTCTCTTGTCTCTTCTGACAGACCAAAGTCTGCAAAACAAATAGGTATATCGTTATGCTTGGTATAGTTTTTTAAGAACCACTCAAGCATCCATGAATTTTTCTCATCACAACCAGTAAGTACACATTTAGATAATTGCATAGTTTTCGTTATATTGATGTTTTGCTAAACATCCTTCAGTTTTTTGTATTGTCGTAAATGTATCTCTTGCTTCTACAGGCCAAGGGTAATACTCTTCTAACCATGGAAAGTTATTTAAATTTAAATAAACATCTGCTGGACCTGCATGTGTAAATGCTTTATCAAATAATAATTTTGCACCTGCAGGATTTACGATATAAGCGTGAGCACCACCGAAGTATCTCTTATGAACAAGTGGTCCAACACCAAGTTTTGAAGGTGAGTTAAATTTTCCATAACTTGGTTTACCTATTGTGACACAGTATTGAAAGTTAATATTCTCTGGTACTGTATCAAAGAAAAAAGCATCATGTTCTAATATACACGTTGTTTGATTTTTTCTATGTGCCATTCTCCACAATCTCCAATGTGATAGAAAACACGATAAAACATTTTCAAATCTTGAATATTGCTTAGCATCTTTTTCAAATCTTTCAAGTGGAAGTTTATTATTTTTAAAATGTTGTAATGGATTATTTTTTGGAGTAAAAGCTGCAACCATCTCAACTTCTATACCATAATTCTTTGCTGACTTAATACAACGTTCAGCACTTGCCACCGATTGAGGGTTATCCTCAATTGTAATTACTTTATACTTTATTGCTTTAGTTTCTTCTACTGTTGGCTTATACTTCATGATGTTGTCGTTGATTTTAGTTTTTGAACTCTTGTATAATATGGATAAGTTACTTGTAAAAATGGAAATAACTGTTTACACATAAGAGCATCGTTAGGCCATATTCCTACTTCCTTTGTTTTATCTATCAGTAATTTAGCAGCCCAAGGCTTAATTACATAAGCAGAATTGCCAGCTAAACCTTGAGGTAATGGTGGATCACCAATATTATCTACTGCCGGACAAGGAAAAACTCCTACTGGATTTAATCCTTCTCTCTTAATATAATCAGTTAAGTTATTATTAAACACTGCAGGTTTTCTTGTTGCATAAAATGGTTCGTTTAATCCGCATATTCCTCTAAATCCAAATTCAGTTAACATATCGTATCTAAATGTACGATAAAATATTGCATCGGATTCTAATACCATAATAGGTTCATTTATTTCTACACATAATTTCCATAATCTTAAATGACTAACAGTACATGCCATAACTTTTCTATAATCGGCTGCTCTGTATGCTTTTCTAAATAATCCAGTTTGTTTACAATAATTTTCACCTTCAACAGGCCAAGTGTATTGTATATTGTTTGCAGTTTCTTCATCGTAAATTTTTGCTAAATGTTTTCTAATCCAACGAGGAGTGGTAGCATCCATAATATATGGATCTATCCAAGAGCCAGATTCATAAATTGACTCCATTAATTTACGACTTGCATATGTTGCTTCTCCATCATTAAACAATGTAATGATAAAAGCTTTTATTCTATGACTTCTGTCTTTATTTGTTACGCCTATAGGTTTATAATCGCTTTCTTTAGCGGTAGACGTAGAGTTAATACTATTAATTGCATCGACTAAACTCATCTTGCTATTTGTGCTCCACCTAAAAAGCTTGTATGATTACCATTTTCTCCATATGGTAAACTCAACACCTGGAACCATCCCCATTCTGCACCCCATAGTGCTTTATTATTATGTAAGTCGTAGACTCTTTGTGGATCAAACCATTTACGATGAAATATCATAAGTACATCTGGTAAATACCAATACCAATC
>Ga0222719_10002377_pt1 | contig 17228 bp, 8 predicted proteins | sample C33_34DmetaG_FD_165039 | JGI IMG/M metagenome (GOLD analysis project Ga0222719, IMG submission 165039) | Estuarine water microbial communities from San Francisco Bay, California, United States - C33_34D | ecosystem: Environmental > Aquatic > Marine > Unclassified | place: USA: California... | reverse complement strand
TGACATTTGAAGATACAGGAGAAAAATGGGGATTAAACATTCCGTCTTTTTCTAATGGTGCCATTTTTAGTGATCTTGATTTGGACGGAGATCTGGATTATGTCGTAAATAATATAAATGATCAAGCGTTTATTTTTGAAAATAACCTAAATGAATTAGCCCCTAAAATACGATACATACAAATTGAATTAGAGGGAACAAAATTGAATCCAAATGCGCTTGGTGCGTATGTGGTTTTACGGTTCACAGATGGTTCCTTCCAGTTCCATGAACAACAGCTTTCAAGAGGTTATATGTCTTCAGTGGATCCTATAATTTACTTTGGAGTTCCCTCAGAAAAGACAGTTTCATCAATTGAAGTTCTTTGGCCTGATGATAAATTTTCAATTTTAAAAGAGCCTAATTTAAACCAACGTCACGTCCTTATCCATAATGAGGCTTTAGTGACTCAGAACCTTGACTTTCCATTTTTAGATTTGAAAAAAAGCGATCCTTATCAGGAAGTTGGATCTAATTATGGAATTGATTATGTCCATGAAGAGCGAAATGTTCAAGATTTTTTTAATCAGCGCCTTTTACCACACAAACTGTCTCAAAATGGTCCTTGTCTTGCAATAGGTGACATAAATGGCGACGGAAAAGAAGACTTTATTGTTGGAAGTTCTGCAGGATTTAGCCCAAAAGTATATATTCAAGATCAATCTAGTCAATTTACTTCGTCTTTACTTTTTAAAAACAGTGATGATACAAATTACGAGGTTGAAAGCATGGCATTAATAGATATCGATAATGATAATGATCTTGATTTGTATCTGGTTTCTGGGGGTAATCAGTTTGATGTAGATTCAGTTTTTTATCAGGATAGATTGCTGATTAATGATGGTAACGGTTCGTTTAAATGGGATAAAACGAAATTACCAAAACTTAATTCAAACGGTTGCGTTGTTCGACCGATGGACTATGATCAAGACGGATATATTGATTTATTTATCGGAGGACACAACAAGCCAAAGGCTTTTCCCCTGTCTGATTCTAGTTATTTACTCAAGAATATAAACGGACGATTTGAAAATGTTACTGAAACTATTTTTCCTGAGCTATCTAAAATCGGTATAGTCACAGATGCTCAATGGGCTGATATGAATCAAGATGGATTTCAAGATTTAATTATTGTTGGAGAGTATAGCCCAATAACTATATATCTCAATAAATCTGAAGTATTTGAGCTTTTACCATCACCCGTTTTAGCGGATGCTTTTGGGCTTTGGAGAGCAATAGAACCTCTTGATTTTGATGGCGATGGGGATATGGACTTTCTTTTAGGAAACCTTGGAAAAAATAACATGTATAATATAAATCCAGAAACGCCAATGTTGGTATCTTCAAGAGATGTAGATGGTAATGGAAGCGTTGATCCTCTTATTTTTACTTCCCAAAAAAACAATAAAGGAGAATGGGAGCAATATCCAGCACAATTCTGGGATAACTTAACACAACAAAGTCCCTATTTTAGACAGGAATTCACTTCATATCACAATTTTTCAAAAGCAAATATTGAATATTACAGAACCAAGGGATTTATTACAAAGGAACAAACATTAAAAGCTAAACTAGATGCTTCCCAGTGGGTTGAAAATTTAGGAAGTGGTCAATTTAAAATGACGGCACTACCAGAGGCACTTCAGCTGGGCCCAATTAACGATTTTTTATCTCTAAATGAAGATGGAGAGAATACTGTTTTTGTGGTTGGAAATGACTTTGGAGGACCCCCATTTGAAGGTAACTTTGATGGATTTCAAGGAATGCTTCTCAATTGGGACAAATCAAATAATGAATGGTACTTTACAGACGCTCAAAGCTCAGGGTTTCATGTTTTTAAAGACGCTAAAGAGCTGGGAATTATTACATTATCAAATAATAAGAAACTGATATTAGTTACACAAAATCAAGATCAGTTACTTGTTTTTGAAAAAAATAAAGGGATTAAATAATAGCGGTGAATTAAAATTAAGCGATAGAGCAGCCTCTATCTGTATTCGTTGAAAAATAGTACTTTAGCTATTTAGAATGCAAATAAATTTAAAAGGTTTTTTAATAATTAACGAAGCATCTACAAAGTGTCCTATTAATGGGCCTATATAAATAAAAAGAAAATGAAAATAAAAGTTTTTTTATTTTTTATCCTATCCTTACTTTTATTGAATTGTTCTTCTCTTGAGAACGATTTAGCTTATAAAGAGAAGCTTCAAGATCCTGAGCTTTTTCAATTTGCTATGCAAAATCTTACCGATTTAGTGGTTTATGATATATTTTCCCCACCAGTTGCCTCACGGGTTTATTTATATCCGACAATAGCTGCTTATGAAGTCGTTAGACAGGGATTTCAATCTGAATATAATACATTGGTTGGACAAGTGAATGGGTTACCTTCTTTACCTGACCCAAAAGACACGAATCTTGACTATAATTTAGCCGCTCTATATGCTTTTAATGAAGTTGGAAAAAAGCTAATTTTTTCTGAAGATAAGATGGGTAAGTTTGAAAATAATTTTGCTCAAAAAATTAAAGATATTAAAGTACCTAGAGAGGTTCACAAAAATTCAAAGGACTATGGATCAAAAGCAGCAAATACAATTTTAGAATGGGCGTCAAAGGATATGTATAGTCAAACGCGTACATTTCCAAAATATACTATAAAAGGGGAAGATAAATTCTGGAAACCTACACCTCCAGATTATATGGACGGAATTGAACCCCATTGGAAAGAAATCAGAACAATGGTCATAGATTCTTCAAATCAATTTGCACCAAAACCACCTCTTGACTTTGATCTAACAAAAGGAAGTGCTTTCCAGAAACAGCTTCTTGAAGTTTTTGATATAACTAATGCGTTGAATGAAGATCAAATTGAAATAGCAAAGTTCTGGGACTGTAATCCTTATGTTACTCACCATAGAGGACATGCAATGTTTGCCACCAAAAAAATAACCCCTGGAGGACATTGGATTGGAATTACAGCAGTTGCTACCAGAAAGATGCAGAGTTCGTTTATAGATACTGTAAATGCCTACACGAATGTTTCCATTGCCTTATTTGATGCTTTTATTAGTTGCTGGGATGAAAAATGGAATACTCTAATTGTAAGACCAGAAACCCTTATCAATCAATATTATGATGAAGAGTGGTTGCCTTTACTTCAAACTCCTCCTTTCCCAGAATATACAAGTGGTCACTCAGTTATATCTCGTGCAGCAGCAGTAATACTTACAGATCTTTTTGGAGATGATTTTAGTTTTACAGACACAACGGAGGTGGCTTACGGTTTAGGTGAAAGAACATATACCTCTTTTTTTCATGCAGCAGAGGAAGCTGCAATTTCTAGATTGTATGGTGGCATCCATTACAGGATGGCAATAGATGAAGGAGTTGTACAAGGCCAAGCTGTGGGAGAGCATATTATAAAGAATCTTCAAACTCGAGTAAATAATGCTTTAGAGGAAGTAGAAACAGAATAAAATGGAAAAAAAGAGATTAAATTTTTGGCAAATCTTAACCATGAACTTTGGTTTTTTTGGAGTTCAATTTAGTTTTGGTTTGCAACAAAGTAACATGAGTGCAATCTATAAATATCTTGGAGCCGAGGAGTCTGAGTTGCCTTTATTGTGGCTTGCAGGACCGGTTACAGGTTTAATTGTTCAACCAATTATTGGAGCTATAAGTGACGGAACTTGGTCACCTAAATTTGGCAGACGTAAGCCCTTTTTTCTTATCGGTGCTGTTATTGCAAGTTTGGCTTTGATTGCGATGCCTTACTCAAGTTCAATCTGGATGGCCGCAGGATTGCTGTGGATTCTAGATGCTGCAAACAATATCGCATTAGAACCTTATCGCGCATTCATATCTGATATGCTTCCAAAAAAGCAGTTTTCTTTTGGTTTTTTAGTTCAAAGTTTTTTTACTGGTTTGGGAACTACCCTGGCAAATTTTACTCCCGCAATTTTAGTGTCCTTTGGAATTTTGGCCTTAGCCGATAAAATGGATAATGGAATTCCTGTTTATACCTATTGGGCTTTTGGAATAGGTGCATTGGCTTCAATAATAACTATTTTAGTTTCAGTAGTATTTACAAAAGAGTACCCACCTTCACCGGAAGAACTTGATCGTATTAATGCAGCAAAGAAAGAAGGGAATATTATTTTAAAAACATTGAAAGAAATTGTAATTGCCATAAAGGAAATGCCTTTGCCTATGAAGCAGCTTATTCCGGTAATGTTTTTTCCATGGTATGCTATGTTTTGTTATTGGCAATATCTAACTTCTGCTTTGTCATTGTCATTATACGGTACACTTGACCAGTCTACAACCTATTTTAATCAAGCACAAATTTTGACTGGAAACCTTAATGGAACCTATAATATTATCTGTTTCACCATAGCATTCGCATTGATTCCAATCGCTCGAAAGTTAGGTGCCAAAAGACTTCATTTTATCAGTTTAGCTATTGGCGGATCAGCATTGCTATGCATGCCTTTACTTAATGACACAGATTTGTTATTTACACTCCCCTTTGGAAGTGGAATTGATGTTTCTCAAATTTATTTATTTTCTTTTGGACTCGGAATTACTTGGGCTTCAATGATGGCTATGCCCTATGAAATGCTTGCGGCATCAATTCCACATGGAAAAACAGGAATTTATATGGGTATATTTAACATGTTTATTGTAGTCCCTATGATCATTCAAATCTTTTCAGTTCAATATTTTATTTATGATCTATTAGATCAAAACCCAATTAATATCATCCGACTTGCGGGGATATTTTTGATTATCGGAGGAATATTTTCCTTATTCGTCTCACAACCCAAACCCAATGAAACTTTAGTTTAAAAAACATATTCATTATGCAAAATGAACAACAACGAAGAGCTGCCTTAGTATATCATGCCAAGCCTAAGCCTGGCAAGATAGAGGTGGTACCTACTAAAAATTATGATACCCAACGGGATTTAGCCTTGGCTTATTCTCCAGGAGTAGCCATTCCCTGTTTAGAAATTGAAAAGTCTAAGGAAGATGTTTACAAATACACTAATAAAGGAAACCTGGTAGCAGTTATTTCAAATGGAACAGCGGTATTAGGACTTGGAAATATAGGTCCAGAAGCTTCGAAACCTGTAATGGAAGGGAAAGCTTTATTATTTAAAATCTTTGCAGATATTGATGTTTTTGACATTGAAGTAGATGCTACAGACACTGAAAAATTCATTGAGGCTGTAAAAGCAATAGCACCTACTTTTGGAGGAATCAATTTAGAAGATATTAAGTCCCCTGAAGCTTTTGAAATTGAAAGAAGATTAAAAGAAGAGTTAGATATTCCTGTAATGCATGATGATCAGCATGGTACTGCTATCATCTCTGCTGCTGCACTATTAAATGCTTTAGAGCTTTCAGAGAAAAAAATTGGAGACGTTAAAATTGTAGTTTCCGGGGCAGGAGCTGCTGCGATTTCGTGTACAAAACTATACCGTGCTTTTGGAGCCAATGTTGATAATATTGTCATGTTGGACAGTAAAGGTGTCATACGTAAAGATCGAAAGAACTTGAGTGATGAGAAAAAAGAATTTGCTACCTCAAGAAATATTTCTACACTCGAAGAAGCTGTCATAGATTCTGATGTTTTTATTGGATTGTCAAAGCCAGACATTCTTACGACAGAGATGCTACTTGCAATGGCCAAAAACCCAATCGTTTTTGCTATGGCAAATCCGGATCCAGAAATTAAATATGATTTAGCCTGTAAAACACGGGATGATATTATCATGGCTACAGGAAGGTCAGATAATCCAAATCAAGTAAACAATGTGTTGGGCTTTCCTTTTATTTTTAGAGGCGCACTAGATGTTAGGGCTTCAACGATTAATGAGGAAATGAAAATGGCTGCTGTTAAAGCGCTGTCTGATTTAGCAAAAGAATCCGTTCCAGAACAAGTTAATTTGGTGTATGATGAAACCCGACTGAGTTTTGGTAAAGATTATATTATACCGAAACCTTTTGATCCACGATTGATAACCACTGTTCCCCTTGCTGTTGCAAGGGCTGCAATGGATTCTGGCGTGGCTCAGGCACCCATAGAAGACTGGGATCGATATAGAGAGACCCTTGAAAACCGACTGGGTAATAGTCAAAAAATGGTTCGTATTCTTCATGATCGTGCTAAATCAGATCCCAAGCGATTGGTCTTTGCTGAGGCAGATCAGATGGATGTATTAAAAGCTGCTCAAATTGTTGAGGAAGAAGGTATTGCTAAGCCAATTTTATTGGGTAATAAAGCTGTGATTAATGATTTACGTAAGGCAATTGATTTTGATGCTGAATTGGAAATTATTGACCCTAAAGATGAAAGTCATGACGCACAACGCAAAATGTATGCAGCGTTATTTTGGAAGGATCAAAAGCGAAAAGGGTATACTTTGTATGATGCTGAACGCCTTATGTGGGAAAGAAATTATTTTGCATCGATGATGGTTAAAAATGGAGACGCTGATGCAATGCTATCTGGATACTCTAGAAATTACCGTTCAGTAGTGAAACCTATTTTAGAGACTATCTCAAAAGCAAAAGGGGTTAGTAAGGTGGCTGCAACAAACTTGATGTTAACAAAATCGGGACCACTATTTTTGTCAGATACCACAATAAATGTTGAGCCCTCAGCAAGTGAATTAGCTAAAATAGCTCAAATGACGGGTCATATGGCTGGTCTTTTTGGTATTGAGCCGATCATTGCAATGGTATCATTTTCAAATTTTGGGTCTTCACGATTTATTCAAGCAAAAAAGGTAACAGAGGCGGTTTCTATTTTACATAGAAGTAATCCAAAACTGGTTGTCGATGGTCCTATTCAATCTGATTTTGCTTTAAATAAAGAGTTGCTACATAAGGTATTTCCTTTTTCCGCCTTAAAAAATAAAAAGGTTAATATTTTGATTTTTCCCAATCTTGATGCAGCAAATATTACTTACAAACTCATGAAAGAATTGAATGAAGCTCTTTCAATAGGTCCAATATTGATGGGCCTAAGTGAACCGATACATGTGCTGCAATTAGGGGCTTCAGTTGATGAAATAGTCAATATGGCTGCTGTTGCGGTTATTGATGCACAATCTAAAAACAAATAGGATTATGATTACGCAGATAATAGGAAGGTTAGTAGAAAAATCACCTACCCAAGTTGTTATAGATTGTCATGGAATAGGATATGAAGTAAATATTTCATTAAATACTTATTCACAACTAGGGGATGATGAGAATATCAAACTGTTTACACATCTTCAGATTCGTGAAGATTCCCATACTTTATTTGGTTTTTTTACGCCTATGGAGCGTTCTGTTTTTCGGCTTTTATTGTCCGTTTCAGGAATTGGTGCAAGCATTGCAAGAACGATGCTCTCTTCACTTGAACCCCAACAAATTCAAAGAGCGATAATATCCGAAGATTTAAATACAATAAAATCAATAAAAGGGATCGGTTTAAAAACAGCTCAGCGTGTTTTAATAGAACTAAAAGATAAGATGTTGAATCTTTACGAAGGTGAAGAAATTCAATCTTTTGCAAACAATACAATCAAAGAAGAAGCGTTATCAGCATTAGAGGTTCTTGGTTATTCAAGAAAGCAATCTGAAAAAGTAATTGATAACGCAATTCAGAGTGCCCCAGAGAGTTCCGTAGAAGGACTCATAAAGGCTGCTCTGAATAAATTATAAACCCCTTTGATTGAAAAGAAACGATATTTAGTTTGTAGGCTCCCCCAAACTTTAATCCTTATCTTATTTTGGATACTATCGTCTTGTGGGGTTGTTTTAGCTCAAGAGGAAGCTGATATTGGAGGGATTTCACTACCAAATTCTAGTAATATTTCTAGTCAATATATCTATGATTCAGAATCAGAGCGTTATATATTTTCACAAGAAATAGGAGGTTATCCCATTGGGATACCACGAGTGCTTACAATTAAAGAATTTGAAGCGATGGTTCTGAAAGAACAAATGCAGAATTATTTTCAAGAAAAAGTACAAGCTCTTAGTGGACGTGGCTCTAATTTAGAGGATACTCAAAAAAACCTACTTCCCGAATTGTATGTAAATAATAAATTTTTTCAATCTATTTTCGGAAGTAATGCTATAGACATATCTCCCCAAGGCTCTATAGGGATTGATCTAGGCTATCGTTATCAGAGAAATGATAATCCAATAGCATCTCCCGTTAATCGTAGGTCACCTGGCTTTGATTTTGATCAACGGATCAGTTTGAGTTTGTTGGGGAAAATTGGAGAGCGCCTTCAAATTACTGCCAATTATGACACCGAATCTACTTTTGATTTTCAAAACTTAATTAAAATTCAATTTAACCCTCCTCAATTATCCGAAATACAAGATATTATTCCTGGAAAAATTGGCTCTACAGTAAATGATATCCAAGGAAGAGTTGATAATATTAACAATAAGATTCAAGATGTTAAGTCAAAAGCCCAAGAGGTTCAAAACAAAATTGGCGAGGCTAAAAACACACTCAATCAAGTGCGCCAAAAAATAGATCAATTAAAAAATAACGTCAATCAACTCCCCAACAGCACAGAACAAGTAAGCAATCGCGTAGCAGATTATTTAAAAGGAAAAGTTACTGAAGATGCAATTTTACAAAATATTGACATTGGTAATATAAGCATGCCTTTGAATAGTAATTTGATTCAGGGGGCTCAAAGTCTTTTTGGTGTTCGTGCGGATTTAAAATTTGGAAATACAACAATATCTGGAATTTTTTCAGAGCAGCGGTCACAGTCTCAAAACATTACCTCGCAAGGGGGTGGAAAATTGGAGGAGTTTAAACTTTTTGCTTTGGATTATGAAGAGGACCGACATTATTTCTTGAGTCAATATTTTAGAGATAATTATGATGCTTTTTTAGACACATATCCCTACATTAATTCCCCGATCCAAATTACTCGAATCGAAGTTTGGGTCACAAATAGAGGTTATCAAACCAATAATGTTAGAAACATTATTGCAATTCAAGATTTAGGGGAGGCAAATCCAGAAAACACTCGATTGGACGAAAGAGTTCCTAATTTTTTCACCACATCAAACCCTAATTTTCCTCCCAGTAATGAAATAAATAGATTAGATCCTGACGAAATAGGCTTTGGAGGTATTTTAAACGAAGCCATTCGCGATATTTCTAGAGTAAAAAATGGATTTGGAACTGTCAAAACGACTGAGGGTTATGACTACGCTGTTTTGGAGAGTGCTCGAAAGTTGAGAGACCAGGAATACACCTTTCATCCTCAATTGGGATATATTTCGTTGAACCAACGTTTGAGTAATGATGAAATTTTAGGAGTAGCTTTTCAATACACCTACTTAGGAAAAGTATATCAGGTTGGTGAGTTTGCTAATGGTGATGTGCCCGGGACTTCATTAATTCAGTCCAATGTCTCGCAACAAAATCAACAGGCACCAGTAATTCAAACGAACAACCTGGTGGTAAAAATGCTAAAAAGTAGTCTGACCGATGTGCGACAGCCGGTTTGGGACTTGATGATGAAAAATATTTACAATACAGGTGCTTTTCAATTATCTGAGGAAGACTTTAAGTTGAGTATTCTCTATACAGATCCCTCCCCAATCAATTATATGACTCCTGTTGATTCTTCAATTTGGCCGGAAAGTCTGGACCAAGAAGTTTTGCTTAACACCATGGGTTTAGATCGTCTAAATGCTTATAAAGATATAGTTCCAAAAGGAGATGGTTTTTTTGATTTTATTCCAGGAATTACTATTGATCCTCGTTACGGGCGAATCATATTTCCAAAAGCAGAGCCTTTTGGGGAGTTTTTATTTAAGCTTTTAGATAATCCAAAATCATCAAAAGAAGATTATGATATTGAAAGTACGTTTAATAAAAACCAAAAAAAATATGTTTTTAAAGAATTATACTCTTCAACGAAAGCAGCTGCGTTGGAGTTCACGGAAAAAAATAAATTTCAATTAAAAGGGAGGTATAAATCAGAGGGTGGAGATGGAATTAAAATTGGCGCTTTTAATGTTCCTAGAGGTTCGGTAAAAGTTACAGCCGGAGGTCGCGTTCTGCAGGAAGGTCTGGACTATACGGTTAATTATGAAATAGGAAGAGTCAAAATTTTAGATGAGGGATTGAAGGCATCAAACATTCCAATTGATATTTCAGTAGAAAACAACTCTTTCTTTAATCAACAAAATAAACGCTTTTCCGGGGTCAATGTTAATCACCGAATCACGGATAAAATCAACGTAGGGGGAACCCTTATCAACCTGAGTGAAAATCCCTTAACTCAGAAAGCAAACTATGGGACAGAACCCGTAAATAATACCATGATGGGTTTCAATACTAACTTTTCAACTGAAATTCCTTTGTTAACCCGTTTGGTGAATAAGTTTCCTACAATTAAAACAAATGTTCCTTCTCAAATTTCATTTCGTGGAGAAGTAGCGAATTTAGCCGCTAAAGATCCACGAAATACCCAGCTAAATGGAGAAACAAATGTATATATAGACGATTTTGAAGGTGCTCAGACTAATATTGATATCAAAGGGTATACAGCTTGGAACCTTTCGAGTGTTCCTGTAAACGATATTTTAGGTGCTACCTCCGAAGGGTTGGAGAGCGGTTACGGACGTTCTAAGTTAGCCTGGTATTCTATAGATCAAATCTTTTATTTTAGACCTCCCAATGGAATAAATAATAATGATATTTCTTCAAATGAAACAAGACGAATTTTTATCAATGAATTATTTCCAGAACAAGATATTGTACAAGGAACTCCCAGTACATTACCAACATTTGATCTAGCCTATTACCCCAATGAAAAAGGGCCTTATAATAATGCACCGAATGAACAATTTGGGTCAGATTCAAAAAACAATTGGGCTGGAGTAATGCGTTCCCTAAACGCTACAAATTTTGAACAATCAAATGTTGAGTTTATAGAGTTCTGGTTGTTGGATACTTTTTCAGAAAATGAAGCTCCTTCAGACGATTTAGGGGAATTAGTTTTTCATCTGGGAAATATTTCTGAGGATATTTTACGGGATGGTAGAAAACAATTTGAAAACGGCTTGCCAGGAACAACCGAGCCATCTCCTACCTATGAGACTGAATGGGGTAAAGTTCCTGCGAACCAATCCTTGGTCTATGCATTTAATTCTGTAGCTGATGATCGAGCTATTCAAGATGTAGGGTTGGATGGATTAACCGATGCTGAAGAGCAATCTGTTTTTACAAACGGACCAAGCAATGATCCTGCAGGTGATAATTATCAATATTTTCTTCAAGCTGAAGGAGATATTCTAAACCGATATAAAAATTACAACGGTTTAGAAAACAATACCCCTATTGCTTTTAGCGATTCTGATCGAGGTAATACAACAGAGCCTGATACTGAGGATATCAATAGAGATCAAAGTATGAATACGATTGATAGTTATTTTGAATATCGTGTTCCTATTGCTAAAAATATGCAGGTAGGGAATCACCCATTTGTTACAGATGTTCGAGAAAATATTAAGGTAAATGCTCCTAATGGTGATGAATTTGTTGCACGTTGGATCCAATTTAAAGTTCCTATTCAAAAAGATTATTATGAAAACACTTCTTTCAATTCATATTTTAAATCTGTAAATGCAATTAGTGATTTACGATCAATTCGATTTATGCGAATGGTTTTAAGTGGTTTTGAAGACCAAGTTGTTTTTAGATTTGGCACATTAGATTTAGTTCGCGGTGATTGGCGACGTTATAATAAAGCCCTAAATGAAGAGGTTTTAGTAAATGAAAATACAACGGTTGATATTAGCACTGTTAATATTTTAGAAAATGAAAATCGCATTCCAATAAATTATGTTTTGCCTCCAGAAATTCGAAGGGAACAGATTAATAATAACAATACTATAATTAGGCAAAACGAACAGTCACTGGCTTTTAGAGTTTGTGATCTACAAGCAGCAGATTCAAGAGGAATCTACAAAAATTTAAACCTTGACATGCGTCAATACAGTAAATTACGTATGTTTTTACACGCAGAATCGCTTCCTGGTAATGAGCCTCTTCCTGGTGAGGGTTCAGAAGACGAATTTGATAAAAGACTGGTTGCTTTTATTCGTTTGGGCACCGACTATCAAGATAATTATTATCAAATAGAGATTCCCTTGAAACCCTCGGAATATTCATCTGAATCAATAAACCGTCTTTCCGCAGAGGAGGTTTGGAACCCTGATTCTAACTCTCTGGAGGTTCCTATAGACCTTTTGGCTAAGCTTAAAGCGCGTGCACTTCAGCAGCTTGGATTGGGAGAAGTCTTGTATTTTGATGAAGAGCTGAATCCTATTCAAGAGTTCACTCCGATTAGTAGTTTGCCTGGCGATAAAAAATATAAATTTTCTATACGAGGAAACCCTTCTTTGGGGGACATACGAACTTTAATGATTGGTGTTAAAAATCCTTCAACAACATTGGGAGAGTCTTTGTGTGGAGAAGTATGGTTTAATGAATTACGTGTTTCGGGTATTGATAGTCAAGGGGGGTGGGCTGCGATTGGTGCCTTGGATGCTAATTTAGCTGATTTTGCCTCTTTTTCTGCTTCCGGGCGTTATTCAACGATCGGTTTTGGAAGTATTGATCAGACTCCTAATCAGAGGGCAAGAGAGGACATGCTTCAATACGAAATGGTCTCTAATGTCAATCTTGGTCAACTTACTCCTTCGAATTGGGGACTTCAAATTCCCTTGAGTTTTGCCAATGGTGAAACCCTCATTACTCCCGAGTATGACCCTTTTTATCAAGACATAAAGTTAGATGATCGTCTAGCTACTGCGGAAAGAAAATCCCAACGAGATTCAATACGTAATCAAGCTATTGATTATACAAGAAGGAAAAGTGTAAGTTTGATTGGGGTAAGAAAAAACAATACAGGAGAGGGGAAAACCCGCTTTTACAGCCCAGAGAATTTTGATTTTTCCTATGCCTATAATGAATTGGTTCACAGGGATTATGAATTAGAAACTCAAGAAGAAGTAAACTTACTTCTGGTCGCTAATTATGGATATTCGTTCTCTTCAAAACCCATTGAGCCCTTTAAGAAAGTAACTTATTTTAATCGTAAAAAATATTGGCAATGGCTTCAAAAACTAAATTTTAATCCTTTGCCAAGCTCCCTCGAAGCAGCAGCCAATATTAATAGAATATTAAACAATCAAAAGTTTAGACAGGTGTATTTAGAAGGAGTAGATGCTGCGCAACAGCGTAGTTTGCCCAATTTACAGCAGCGTAACTTCTTGTTTGATTATAATTATGCTTTTACCCATAATTTGAGCCGCTCACTACGGATCAATTTTAACGCAAATACTAGTAGTATTATTAGACAACTGGATGCGATTGATACAGGTTTATCAAATCCATCCTCAAAACAAATGTTATGGCATGGATTGCTTAATTCTGGTGAGCCAAACAACCACCTTCAATCAATTGCAATAAATTATAAATTGCCTTTTCAGTACATTCCTTTTTTGAGTTTTATTGATGCTACTTATAATTATACAGGAAACTTCAATTGGATTCGTGGTTCAGAAGCTTTGTCTCAAGTAAAAAGTGAAGATGGAACACCTCTAGGGATTGTTAATACTATTCAAAACAACAACACCAAAACCCTTACAGGGGCTTTATCTTTTGCTAAATTGTATTCAGTTTTAGGATTAAAATCTAAGAAAAGCTCGTTTACACCCAACAGAAAAACAAATGTTCCCAAAGATTCTACTGCTAAGAAAAAAAATTCTGTGTTAACCAAAGGTTTGACGCAGCTGGTTGATGTTTTGACAGCCGTAAAAAGGGTGCAGGCGAGTTATAATGAAAATAATGGTTCTGTACTTCCCGGCTATTTACCTTCCGTTGGTTTTGCTGGAGGTTTACGTCCTACTCTGGGGTACACTTTTGGAAGTCAGGCAGACGTTCGGTATGAAGCAGCTCGACAAGGATGGCTAACAAGGTATCCAAACTTTAACCAGCCTTATACTCAATTACATAGCAGTAAATTTAAAGCTTCAGCGCAAGTTGTTCCATTTAAGAATTTAATTATTGATTTTAATGCGGAACGCGATTATTCAGAAAATAGACTCGAAAATTTTAAAATAGAAGATCAAAATTACCTTCCTCAAAATTCAAGTCTGTTTGGTAATTTTGGAATGTCCACGATATTGATTCAAACGGCTTTCAATCCCTCGCAAGGATCGGTTAGTTCAAATTTTGAAAAATTTCGAGAGAATCGTTTGGTTATTGCAAATCGCTTGGCACAAAATAGTAGTTTTGAAAATTTAGGAAATGACTCCGAAGGATATCCTTTAGGCTTTGGTAAGGATCAGCAAGGTGTTTTAATGCATTCATTTCTAGCTGCTTATTCTGGTGTAAGTCCAGAGACTGTCTCGCTAAATCCAATTAGAAGTAATCCACTACCTAACTGGAATTTGAAATTTACAGGCTTATCAGAAATCAAATCGTTGTCCAAAATTTTCAAACGCCTTTCGATTAATCACGCTTACCGTGCGAGTTACACCTTAACAAATTTTCAAAATAATTTTGATTTCAACCCCAATCTTCCAGATCAGACTGACAAGTTGGGCAATTTGATTCCAGATAAATTGTATTCAAATGTGAATTTAGTCGAACAATTCAATCCCTTAGTTAGATTGGATATGGAAATGAATAATTCCTTTAAGTTCTTGGCCGAACTAAGAAAGGAGCGAGCGATATCACTCAGCTTAGACAATAATTTAATTACAGAAACAAGTGGGGATGAGTATGTTTTAGGCATGGGGTATAGGGTGAAAGATTTACGTTTTAGGACAAGTTTTGGAGGACGTCGTGTTATCTTAAAAGGAGATTTAAATATTAAAGCAGATGTTTCTTATCGCGATAATGTAACCGTTTTGCGAAATTTGGAATACGACAACAACCAAGTGTCTGCTGGGCAACGCTTAGTTTCTATCAAAGTTACCGCCGATTATGCTTTAACTCAAAACTTGATTGCCCAATTTTTTTACGATCATAATTTTTCAGAATTTGCAATTTCTACAGCCTTCCCACAAACGAGTATTCGGTCAGGTTTTACAATTCGTTATAACTTTGGAAATTAAAAGTATTTTTTCATAAAAGAAATCTTTTACATTTGTCACTATTAAATTTTTAGAAAATGAATGTACCTGCTGAATTAAAATATACCAAAGATCACGAGTGGATTAAAGTCGAAGGAGATATTGCAACTATAGGAATTACTGACTTTGCTCAGGGAGAGTTAGGAGATATTGTATATGTAGAGGTTGAATCCCTTGACGACACATTAGAGGCTGATGCTGTTTTTGGAACAGTAGAGGCTGTAAAAACTGTTTCAGATTTATTTATGCCAATTGCAGGAGAGGTAATTGCTTTTAATGATACTTTGGAGGATACCCCAGAGATCGTAAATGAAGATCCTTATGGAGCAGGTTGGATGATTAAAGTAAAATTAAGTGATCCAAAGGGAATTGAAAACTTATTAGATGCGACAGCATATACTACGCTGGTTACAGGCTGATTTTTTTTTTAAGGCAGTTGCACTTTTAGCGACTACAGTTTTATCTTATTTCATGTTAATACCCCCTGGGAAAGAAGTTAATTCTTGGATAGATATTTTGCCTGGAAAAGACCTTTTTGCCCATTTAATGTGCTATTTTCTTCTAACAGGAATCTATTTTGCCGCCTTTTTTACCCATACATCTGTTCTAAAAAAATCTCTTTTATTATCCCTTTTAGTGGGTTTTGTTTTGGAATGTCTTCAGCTGATTCACCTATTTGAAAGATCCTTTGATTACAAGGATTTGATCGCAAATATAGCCGGTTCATTTATCGGGATTTTGACAATTCGATTTTTCTTTTCTGATTCTGTAAAAGAATAGCTTGTTTTTATTCTATTTTTTTTTAGTTTAGCTATCTAAATAATGGTTTATTATGCAACCCAAAAAAAATGACAAGGTAGATTTAAGTAAAAACAGTGGTCTTTACTTTGCTATAGGACTCGCTTTGATTTTATTTATTTCATGGCAGGCAATTGAATGGAAAACATATGACAAAGATCTTTATGGCTATGAAGCTTTAAATGTTGATGAAGAAGATGATGAGGATATTCCAATTACGGAGCAGCTCAAAACGCCACCACCCCCACCACCCCCACCACCCCCAGCTCCAGAAGTTATTGAGGTAGTTGAAGATGAAGAGGAAGTGGAAGAAACAGTTATAGAATCTACTGAAACTAATGAAGAAGAAATTGTTGAAATTGTTGAGGTAGAAGAAGAATTTGAAGAGGTTGATGTTCCTTTTGCTGTAATTGAAGATGTTCCTATTTTTCCAGGCTGTGAAAAAGTTGATAAGTCTCAACGTAGAGATTGTTTTCAGGAGCAAATGAACAAGCATATACGTAAAAACTTTAGATATCCCGAAATTGCTCAAGAAATGGGAATCCAAGGAAGGGTATATGTTAACTTTATTATCGCTAAAGATGGTCAAATCACTAACATAAGAATGCGAGGTCCAGACAAGAATTTAGAAAAGGAAGCACAGCGTATTATTTCTAAACTCCCAAGCATGATTCCAGGAAAACAAAGAGGAAGACCCGTACGTGTTCCATTTAGTATTCCGATTACATTCAGACTACAATAGTAACAGTACTATTTAAAAATACTAACCCAGCTTATCGCTGGGTTTTTTTATTCTTTAATATTAATGGAGCGGGGCATGGTTTGTGATGGGAATAGATAAATCCCCCAAATCATGGAAAGAAAAAAAAATCCCAAAGTAGATTTAAGTAAAAATAGTGGTCTTTATTTTTCAGTAGGGCTCGCATTGATATTATTTATTTCATGGCAGGCAATAGAATGGAAGACATATGACAAAGATCTTTACGGCTATGAAGCTTTAAGTGTTGATGAAGAAGATGATGAGGAAATTCCAATTACGGAGCAACTTAAAACGCCACCACCACCACTACCACCACCCGTAGCTCCAGAAATTATTGAGGTTGTGGAGGATGAAGATGAAGTGGAAGAAACAGTTATAGAATCTACAGAAACAAATGAAGAAGAAATTGTTGAAATTGTTGAGGTAGAAGAAGAATTTGAAG
>Ga0222719_10002376_pt1 | contig 17230 bp, 16 predicted proteins | sample C33_34DmetaG_FD_165039 | JGI IMG/M metagenome (GOLD analysis project Ga0222719, IMG submission 165039) | Estuarine water microbial communities from San Francisco Bay, California, United States - C33_34D | ecosystem: Environmental > Aquatic > Marine > Unclassified | place: USA: California... | reverse complement strand
GCAGCTTCTCCATATGGTCTTGAATAAGTATAGTTGTCAGACATATTATTTTAGTTCCTTTAAAGCATCATCAAATATAGCTTTATGTTTTTCTTCATTAATTTCTGCTTTGATGATTTTTTCTGCACACTCAATTGCAATTCTAGAAATATCGTTTTTAAGCTGCTCTTTTGCTATGTTTACATCTTGAGCTAACTGTTGATTTGATAAAGAAATAATTTTATCAGCTTCTTTCTTTGAAGTTACTTTAGCATCATCAATCATAAGCCCTGATTGTTGTTGAGCCATTGCTATTACATCTGATGCTTTTTGTTTCGCATCATCAATAATTTTATTATATTCAATATTTGCTTCCTCAATTTTTTTCTCACCAAGCTCAGCAGAAGCTAGGCCTTCAGAGATCTTGTTTGTTCTATCTTCCATTGCTTGAGTCAACGGTTCCCACAAATATGCTTTTATGAACCATACAAAAATAACAAAAGTTATCATTTGTCCAAATAGAGTTGCTGTTATATTCATAATTTAAACCTAATATATATTAATTTATGCACCCAACGCTGCTTTTGCTGCTCCAATAAATGGGTTTGCAAAGACAAAGAACATTGCAAAAGCTAGTACAATGAATGGAAATGATTCCATCAAGCCAGCCGTTATGAACATTTGAATTCTCAATGCTGGTAACATTTCTGGTTGACGAGCAATTCCCTCTATATACTTCATGCAAATTAGTCCCCAGCCAAGTGCTGAGCCAAGTCCTGCTGCTGCTAACATAATAGCAACACCTAAACTAGTAGATGCATATATTTGAGTTATCATTTCCGGTGTTAGTGTATTTTCCATTTTTTACCTCGTGTTTAATGTGATTCTTCTGATGCCAGACTAATATACATTATAGTCAATACCATAAATATAAATGCCTGTAATGTAATTACTAGTATGTGAAATATTGCCCACATACTCCCTGGGATAGGAATTATGTACCATGGTAATATTGCTATTAAAAGAAATACTAATTCCCCAGTAAACATATTTCCAAATAATCTGAGTGCTAGACTTAACGGTTTAGCAATTTCCTCAACCATGGTAAGTACAAAATTAATAGGTGCTAGTGCAATCCCAAAAGGGTGAACTAAGAATGATTTAAAATATCCGCCTGGACCCTTAATCTTTATATTATAGTAAATACAAATTGCAAAAACTGTCAGGGACATTGCAAAAGTAGTGTGCGGATCAGTAGTTGGAACAACTTTCAGGTATTCGATTCCCATCATATGAGCTAGTTTGGGTAGTAGATCAACCGGCACTAGGTCCATTGCATTCATTAAAAAAACCCATAAGAATATCGTCAAACCTAGTGGCCCTACAAGTTTGTTGGGCTTAGGAAATGCTTCCTTCACTAGACCATTTACAAAATCTATTAATGTCTCTAACACATTTTGCATGCCAGTAGGTGCGCCTGCTGTGACATTTCTACCAACCCTATACGCAACAGTCATTACGCCTAGCATGATTAGAATACTGAAGAACATGGTATCTATATTAATTTGCCAAAAACCAGAACCTGCTGTTAATGGTTGTAAATGATGCGATATGTACGCTACTGGATTATCTGTTGCTGGACCTACACCTTGACTCATAATCTATTTTCTCTTTTTTCAGTTCAATAAATGTTCTTAGACTTATAAAATACATATCCTAGTTGCGCTAGAATAAAAGCCACCAATATTTCTATTGCTGCTAGTTTTAAGTAAACAATTCCTACATAGAAACTCACTAAAACTAGAGCAAATCTAGTTACTACGCTTTTCACTAGCACTAATGCGCCTCTAGTCTGTTCTTGCTCTGATGCCGCTTTACCAGCAGCATTTACACTACGAGCTAGGAGTAACGTATTAATAATTGACACTAAACCTCCGTACAATGACGGAAATAATGTCGTTGAGTTTAAACTCAAAAAAACAAGCGCAACAATTATAGAAATCGAGCCTTGATATATTATTACTCTTAACACTTTCGATGTTCACCATGGAGCAAAAAACCACTTCCTTAATGGCTATCAGTAGTATAGAGGAGTATTTAGCTTAGTTCAATTTATATACAGGGAAAATATGGCTTTTTTGAGAATTATTTGAACTTATTCATAATGCCTTGTAGCTCATCTAAAGACTTATATTTAATTTCAATTTTACCTGATCCGTCATTTTTGTGTTGTATCTTAACATCAGCTGCAAGATGTTCAGAAAACTGATTTTCAAGAGAAATTGTGTCTTGTGTTTTCTTTTGAGCTTGACGAGGATTAGAAGATTTTTTGCCTCTGACTAAAGCCTCTACAGCTCGTACAGATAGTCTCTGACTAATCGCCTGACTTATGATTGAATTTTGTGCTGTAGATTCAAGCGAAAGCACAGCTCTAGCATGACCCATTTCTATCGAACCATCAATAAGCTTAGATTTTGTGAAATCAGTCAGATCATTCAATCGCATGATATTAGTGACATGCGACCTAGATTTCCCGGTATATTTTGCAATATCATCATGGCTCATTGAATATTCATTAGACAGTTTAAGCAGAGCTTCTGATTCTTCTATAGAATTTAATTGTTCTCGTTGAACGTTTTCAACGATCGCAATCAACGCAGACTCTTTGTCGTCAACATCCATAACAATGGCATTAATATTTGGCTCCTGGATAGACTGCATAGCTCTCCATCTTCTCTCACCTGCAATCAACTCGAAACCACTTTGAGTTTTTCTGACAAGAATTGGAGATAATTGCCCTCTTTCTTTGATAGATGCAGCCATTGATTCTAGCGCATTATCAAAAAAAACTTGTCTGGGTTGATTTTTATTTCTTGATATTTCATGAACAGGGATCGACTTTATATTTATTGAAGACGATTGATCTACATTATCTTTTTTTATAAGATTTGATGACAACTCTGGTTTTGCACTAAGCAAAGCCTCTAGTCCTGATCCAAGTGCTTTTCTTTTACTCATAAGCTAAATATAACTCGGTATGCTCAAGAAGTATAGAATACTATCTTTCTTGTTTGATAATTTCACCGACAAGTGATAAATATGAAAGCGCTCCTTTAGAGCCTTTGTCATAATTTATTACAGGCATACCATGACTTGGTGCCTCGGCTAAAGTAATATTTCTTGGTATAATTGTTCTGTATACCTTTTCGTCAAAAAATTTTAATAATTGCGCACTAACGTCTGTGGCTAGATTGTTTCTAGGATCAAACATTGTTCTAATAATTCCTTTGATTATAAGATCTTTGTTGCTGCTATTTTTTATAGTATCTATCGTTGTAATTAATTCACTAAGACCCTGTAGTGCAAAAAACTCACACTGTACAGGTATTAAAACACCGGTTGCTGCAGATAACGCATTCACTGTTAAAATATTTAATGATGGCGGGCAATCGATTATTATATAATCATATTCATTGTTGAGCGCACTCAATATGTTTTTTAGAGTATACTCTTTATGCTCTGAACTAATCAGCATAACCTCGGCTTCTGTTAAGTCAGGTGTAGCTGGTAGTAAAGAAAAATCAACATTATCTGGCTGAATAATTGTTTCATCTATGCTTGATCTTACTAACAACAGGTCATTAATACTGGCTGAGATGCCATGCGGGTCTACCCCACAGCCACGAGTAGCATTTGACTGAGGATCAAGATCAACCAGCAAAACTTTTCTTTTGGTTTTAGATAAGCTTGCAGATAAGTTAATACAAGTTGTTGTTTTGCCAACACCGCCTTTCTGATTAACAACTGCAAGAATCTCAGGCATGTTTTATTACCAATAAGTAACGATTAGTATCAAAGTATGGCGTGTCTAATTTCTTCACAGAAAAGCTAGATTGTGAAATATCTACAAATTCCTTAGATATGTCATTCATACAAAGCGCAATCGAACCTGTTAGAATATAAATTGGCACCTTATCTTCTATTCGGCTTCTTATCATGCTTATGATGTGTAAAACCTTATCTTCAAAATTAAGCTTTGATATTATTTTATTGCTAAAATTTTTTATAAGTATGGCGTTTAGACTACTTTCAATGTTCATTTTTTTTGCATCATTTTTTATTATACTAACATTATTTATTCCTAATTTAAGTTTTGCATGCTCTAAAAACCTAATAGCGTTGTCTCGCCTATCTAGCAAAGTAACGTGTGAGTTCGATCTAAAAAATGATATGAGCATGCCTGGTATTCCCGCGCCAGTACCAATATCAAGTAAGTTGCCACTGGGTAAATCTTTTAGCATAGATAGCGAGTCAAATAAGTCTCTTTTTATAAAATATTGTTTGTCCCGTGTAGATAATATGTTGTTTTTTTCATGCCATCTAAATAATAACTCTATGTAGCTCTGCAACAATTTTCTAGTAGGGATGGAACAGTCTAACGCTAGTGTTTCTATAACTTCATTTAGATCATTTTGATTATCAGGCATTTTGTTATTAATTTAGTAAGCGATTACACTTAATTGTTTTTCTTTATATAGATTCTTAGGAGAGATATTATCGCAGGAGTAATTCCTGAAATTCTGGATGCTTGTCCTAGGGTCGATGGCATAACTTCAGTTAGTTTTTCTTTGGCCTCATTAGACAATCCTTTAATGTTATCAAAAACCATATCCTCTGGTATTTTTATACTCATTGTTTTAGATAAATTAGAAATTTCAGCATCTTGTCTTTTTAAATAACCTGAATACCTTTCCTGTATTGCGACTAAATGGCCTATATCTGAATTAACAGTGATTCCAAAATTATCCAAACTCTTGATATCAGAATATTTTATATCTGACATTTTTAATAAACTTTTTAGAGTTTGTAGGTTTTTAATTTTTAGGTTGAATTTCTTTTCTATCTGATCGGAAATTTGTGAAGACGGATGAATTTTTATAGATTCTAATCTTTTACTTTCAGCCTTAATTTTTTCATTTTTTACCTCAAGCATTTCAAGTCTTTCTTTAGACACGATGCCTAGATTATAACCGATCTTTGTTAATCTTTGATCAGCATTGTCCTCTCTCAGCCTCAATCTGTGTTCAGCTCTGCTTGTAAACATTCTATATGGTTCATTAACTCCTAAAGTGACAAGATCATCAATCAGAACGCCAGTGTAGGCCTCTTCTCTGCTTGGGTGCCACATGTCTTTATTCATCGAAGATCTGCCGGCGTTTAATCCGGCGATTAATCCCTGTGCAGCTGCTTCTTCATAACCAGTTGTTCCATTAATTTGCCCAGCAAAAAATAAGTTTTTGATTTTCTTTGTTTCAAGATTTTTTGTAAGACCTCTTGGGTCAAAATAACTATACTCTATTGCGTACCCTGGTTGAGTTATTGTGCAGTTTTCAAGGCCTCTTATAGTTCTTAAGAACCTCAATTGTATTTCTTCTGGCAAACATGTAGATAGTCCATTTGGATAAACTTCTTCATCAGACAATGTTTCCGGTTCTAAAAATATTTGATGCGAGTCTTTGTCAGAAAATCTGTGCACTTTGTCTTCTATAGATGGACAATATCTTGGTCCAACAGACTCTATCGACCCATTAAAAAGCGGAGAGAGTGATTGGTTGTCTCTAATAATATTATGTGTATCTGTATTTGTGTGTGTTATGTGACATGGGATTTCTCTGATATTTTCACAAGTGACGCCATATTGATCATGAAGGTATGACAAGTATGGTGAATCTATGTCGCTTGGTTGTGATTGTAAGTCGCCAAAATCTATGGAGCTTTTAAGAATTCTTGGTGGAGTGCCTGTCTTTAAACGGCCTATTTTAAAACCCTCTTTCATGAAGAATTCTTCAAGCTGATTTGATGCCTCATCACCCGCTCTTCCAGCTGAGAAAGATTTATCTCCGATATGTATACGCCCACCTAAAAAAGTGCCAGTAGTAAGTACAACTGAGTCTGAATAGAGCTCATTATTATGTAAACCGGTTTTAACACCAATTACTCTATTATTCTTTATGATCAAACTTGAAACCATTGCCTCGACAACGTGTATGTTTGGGTTTTTGAAGATTGAGTCCTGCATTCTTGACTTGTAAGTATCACGACACGTTTGTACTCTAGTTGCTTGCACGGCAGGTCCTTTTCTTGCATTTAATTTTCTTCTTTGTAACGCAGACATGTCTGCAATTTTGCACATAAGGCCATCCATCGCATCTATCTCTCTTGCTAAATGTGATTTTCCAATTCCCCCTATTGCTGGATTACAGCTCATTTGACCGATACCGTTTTTTGTAAGAGTTATTAGGGCAACATTTCGTCCAAGATTAGCAGAGGCATGAGCTGCCTCACACCCAGCATGGCCACCACCAATAATAATTACGTCATACTCGTCCATTGTCATTTACCTATACAAAACTCCGAAAAGATTTTATCCAAAAGATCCTCGTTTATATCGCCACCCAAGATTTGAACCATATTTAAATGTACTCCTTTTAACTCTTCAGCGACTAAGTCTAAGTGATGATTATCGTTGTATTTTTTACACAAGTAAAGGTGTTCGGTTGCCTTATTGAGATGATCTAGGTGTCTTACTCTTGCGGTTCCAGCAGATTGGTCTGAAGGAATAAGATGATTTGATAATTCATGTTTTAGGAGATCAATGCCGCTATTTTTGAGTATTGATAATCGAATAGTTTTAGAGCAATTATTGCTAACAGACGGATTAGGATCAGAAGATAAATCAATCTTATTTGAAATAATCCAAAAATTATCAATTTCGTTGTTCTTTAAAATTGTTTCATCTTCCTCGTCAAAACCAACCGTGTCATCTACCAAATAAAGCGTCAAAGTAGAAAGATCTGCTGATTTTTTTGTCATTAAGATGCCAGCTGTCTCGATTTTATTATGTGTTTTTCTAATTCCTGCAGTATCAATAATAGTGACATGAAACTTATCAAGCAACAAATCATGTTGGATCGCATCTCTTGTTGTTCCTGGTTCATCAGAAACTATAGAACGGTCTTCACCAAGCAATAGGTTTGCTAGAGACGACTTCCCAACATTAGGTTTGCCAATAATTGCAAGTACTGGTTTTTGATTCATAGCTATCCCATGATCTACAGATAAAGTAAGGGACGCAATATTGTCCAGTAAATTTTTAATCTTCTCAGATGTATATGCTGTTGTAACATCTGGCGACTCGTCTTCTGGAAAATTTATAGCTGCTTCAATTGATGACCTAGTGTCGAGTAAATCCTCTAATAGAGAATTAATTCTAATCGAAAAGTCGCCTCGCAAAGACCGCAGTGCAGCATTAGCAGACATAGTATTTGTAGCATTGATAATGTCAGCCACTGCCTCAACTTGGGTGAGGTCTATTTTATTATTAATAAATGCTCTTTCGGTAAACTCTCCAGGTTTAGCATGTGACGCCAAATCTTTACAAATAATAGATAATATACTGTCTAAAATTACAGGATTGCCATGACACTGGATCTCCAACATGTCCTCGCCTGTAAAAGAACGCGGTGATTTATAATATATGGCGATAATATCATCGATAGCCTGACCATGCTCATCATAGATTAGGGCATTTGAGGCTACTCTGGGCAAAAGATGTTTATCAATAAAGGCATCTATAATTTTCAAAACATTATCACCCGAGACTCTAATAACTCCTATCCCTGATCTGCCATAGGCAGTTGATATTGCTGCTATCGTATTTTTAGAGTTCATTTATGCTAACGTTCTTTTGTTAATAACGTATTGCTGGGCAATAGACAGAACATTGTTCGTTAACCAATAAAGAACGAGCCCTGATGGGAATGTCGCGAATAGGAAAGTAAAAACGAATGGCAACGCCATAAAGATTTTTTGTTGCATAGCATCTGTTGGTGGCGGATTTAACTTTTGTTGAATATACATAGATATGCCCATCAAAATAGGCAAGATGTATAACGGGTCAGCACTAGATAAGTCTAAGATCCAACCAGCAAAAGGCGCATGTCTCATTTCTACGCTTTCTATAATAACCCAGTAGAGTGCAATGAAAACAGGTATCTGAATTAAGATTGGCAGACAGCCACCAAGTGGATTTACTTTCTCTTCTTTATAAATTTTCATCAATGCTTCGCTAAATTTTTTTCTGTCTTCACCGTATCTCTCTTTTAGCGCAGTCATTCTTGGTGTAAGCTTTTTCATTTTAGCCATAGATTTATAGCTAGTTTCAGATAATCTAAAAAAAATAATTTTAATTAAAAAAGTTAAAGCAATTATTGACCAACCCCAGTTGCCTAATAAATAAAAAATTTTATCTAAGACCCAAAATAATGGCGCGGCCAAGAACGTAAGCACTCCATAATCTACTGTTAAATCTAGGCCAGGAGCAAGATTACTTATTTCAGATTGATTTTTAGGCCCGACAAATAGGCGACTACTAAACGTTGCCTCAGACCCAGGCTGAACAGTCTTATAGTTTCCTACAGAACCAATTAAATAATTATTTGTCTGTCCGTTATTAATTAGCCGAGTATATATGGTCTGTGTTTCATTTGAATTATTTGTTGGTAGCCATGCAGTAAAGAAATAATGTTCTATCATACTTATCCAGCTATTCTTGGTAACCTTAAGAAAATTTTGATCTTCTATGTCAGAAAAAGCTATCTTGCTAAACTTGTCATCCTCATCATAAAAAGCTGCTCCAGTGTATGTGTATAACATTCCATTAGAATTTAGCTCATCTCCTCTTTCTAAGGAATAATACTGTCGCCATGCTGCATCTTGATTTGATAGGTTTTTTATCTTCTGCGATACGTCTATTAAGTGACTTGTCTTTCTAAACGTATATGTTTTTATAATTTCAACTGACGATTCTGTTCTGCCAGTCAACACAACTTCTAGTGTATCGTTTTCACCTATATTATAGTTATCTGAAGACGAATTATAGCTTTGTGGCTGTTGTGAGTTTTTGCTTTGCAGACCTGCTTTCGCAATATAATGCTCAGAGCCGTTATTTAGTAACTGAACTTTTCTTTCTTGAGATCCGAATACTTCTGGGTATTTTAAAAGTTTAGCAGAGACAAGCGATCCATCTAGCAAACTGATCATAATTTCTAGCGTGTCGGTCACCACCGTAATGCTGTCAGAGGATTTAGCTACAGACATACTTGGAACTAAATCATCTCCTGATATATTAGTGTCCGGCTGAGATAATAGAGGTTCATTTTCTGCCTGGTAATCTCTACTTGTCTCAGGAATATTATTTTGAACTAATTTTGCCGGCTGATTCTTATTGTGCCAGGCATCGTATAATAAAATTAATACAAGAAACAGGCCGCTGTATAAAAATAACCTATTATTCATTTTCTAGAACCATTCCTAGGAACAGGGTCAAAGCCTTCTCTGCCACCTGGTCGACAGCTTATAATTCTCTTAATAGATAGATATAAGCCATATACAAAACCATGTTGTCTGAAGGATTCGATCGAGTATTGCGAACAAGATGGTGTGAACCTACAATTCTGCCCGAGCAGTGGTGACACTAAAAACTGATAAATTCTAATTAGAGTTACTGGGATTTCAATAATAATTCTGTTGATTTTTTCCATTCTTGCATAAGAATATCACTTATTTGATGTTTATCAGAAGTTATTTTTGAAGAAATAACAACAAGGTAATCATGCTTGGGTAATAATTCGCAGATCAGGCTAAAGTTTGCTTTAATTTTGCGTCTAACTTGATTCCTAACAACCGCAAGGTGTACAGCTTTTTTAGTAATCTGAATCCCAAGCCTAGCAGAAGAATGATTATTAGGTGCAGAGTATAACCTGTAGATCATAGATCTATAAAGTGGTTTATTGCAGAAAGATTCTCTTGTAGATGAGTTGATTTTAAAGTACACAGTGGCGCGAACAGGAAGATATTATGGGCAAAGAACCGCTCTGCCTTTCGCTCTCCTTGCGCTCAGAACTGCTCTGCCAGCAACTGTACTCATTCTAGACCTAAATCCATGTTTGCGTTTACGTTTTAGGTTACTTGGTTGAAATGTTCTTTTCATAATGTCTAGTATACTGCTAATTATATATTTCTTTGTCAATATATAATTTTACTTTTTTTTATGAGATGCTAGGCTTTCAGGATTAAAACTATGAACATTACGACTCTTTGGGATAAATGCCTAAAGGATATTGGCGACCGTCTCTCTGATAAACAGATGAAGACGTGGCTACATCCTTTAGAAGTAAGTTTAGAAAATAGCACGCTTTCTATAGTCGCTCCCAACAAATTTATAAAAGATATGGTCGAAAATGATTACCTGCAAATAATAAAGGAGACTGTAATTAGCCACAGCGATGATGAGGTGTGCGAGATAAACCTTAGTCTGCCAGATATTAAAAGAACAGCTGCAATTATCAAGAATGAACAGAAACCGATAAAGAGTACACTAAACGAAGATTTAAACTTTGATAGTTTCGTGGAAGGTAAGTCAAATCAGTTGGCGAAGGCAGCTTGTGTCTCGGTCGTGAGTAGCCTTGGTCAGTACAATCCATTGTATATATATGGTGGTGTTGGGCTAGGCAAAACACACTTATTACATTCGATAGGAAATGAAATAATTAAAAAAGATAATAGCAAAAGAGTTGTATACCTTCACTCAGAAAAGTTTGTTCAAAACATGGTTACAGCCATAAGGCAAAATAAACTAGAAGAGTTTAAGACATTATATCGTACTGTTGATGCTCTTTTACTAGATGATATCCAGTTTTTTGCAAACAAAGAGAAGTCTCAAGAAGAATTCTTTCATACATTCAACACGCTGTTTGAATACAAGAAACAAGTGGTGTTAACGTCAGACAGATACCCGAAAGAGATAACAGGATTAGAAGAAAGAATAAAATCAAGGCTTGTTTGGGGGATGAATGTTACTATTGATCCACCTGATCTTGAAACAAGGATGGCAATACTCCACAGCAAAGCCGAAATCGCAGGAGAAAAAATACCTGATGATGTTGCATATTTTTTAGCTAAAAACGTATATTCAAATGTTAGAGAATTAGAAGGTAGTTTGAGGAGAGTCCTTGCAACAGCGCACTTCAAAAGAGAGCCTATAACATTAGATTTTGTTAAAGAAACACTAAGAGACCTTATTTCGTTACAAGAGAGGCTGATGACAATTGAGCAAATTCAAAAAGTGGTTGCAGAATATTATAAAATTAGAGTCAGTGATATCTTGTCATCCAAGAGAGATAGAAAAATAACACTACCGAGACATGTGGCGATGGCGATGGCGAAAGAATTAACGAGTCACAGTCTTCCAAGCATAGGCGATGCTTTTGGGGGGAGAGACCACACCACAGTCCTTCATGCGTGTAAAAAAATTGCCGCATTGAAAACTAACTCTTCTAATATATCAAAAGATTATCAAAACATCCTACACATTCTTAACAACTAGTTAATAAACTGTTGACAAAAAGTAGGTTAAAGTTATCAACAAGTAATAAACTGTTAAACAAACCTAGAATAACGTTAAGCTAACGCCCTGTTCAGTGCAAAACAAAAGCATAGATAACCAAAACAGAAATTAATGAAAACTTAATAATAAAAATAATATATAATTTCAAATATGATTATTAAAATAAAAAAGGAAAAACTCATAGAACCCCTTAAGAATTTAGTTGGTGTAGCAGAAAAGAAACAGACAATGCCTATACTTGGGAATATTCTATTTCGTGCCGATGGTCAGAGCTTACTGATGGTTGCAAGTGACCTAGAAGTAGAAATTTCAACGCGGGTAGACCACCAAACGAGCGGAGAACTAAATAGTACCCTCCCAGGCAGGAAACTCCTTGATATTCTTAGATCTTTGCCGGGCGAAGGTGATGTGACGATAGAGTTCAGCGAGGACAAAGCTACCATAAAATCTGGCAAGAGTCGTTTCGTTCTTGCTACGCTGCCAGGGTCTGACTTTCCTTATGACAAAGATGATATAGATTACAGATTTAAGGTATCTGCTAACAGTTTGGATAATTTGATAAATCAAACAGCATTTTCTATGGCTGTGCAAGACGCTAGGCACTTCCTAAATGGCATGTTCTTTGAAGTTAATTCAGATAAAATCACGGTAGTTGCCACAGACGGGCACCGACTGTCTATGTCAGCTTGCAACCAAATTAATACTTTAGATGATCCAGTTGATTGTATAATACCAAGAAAATGTATAACAGAGATTAAACGTATTTTAAGTGGTTTTAAAGACACTAAAGATCATTTAGTGAATTTTAACATAAAATCGAATCATTTTTACTTCAGTGTAGACCATTATCTTGTAAAGAGTAAACTTATAGAAGGAAACTACCCAGACTATAATAAAGTCTTCCCAGAGTCTCTGCCACACAAACTAGATGTTGATAAAAGTGATTTTAAATCAGCGCTCCAAAGAATGTCTATATTATCTAATGAGCAGTTTAAAGGGGTAAAGTTATCTCTGTCATCATCAGAGACAAAACTATCTACAAACAACCCTTCTCAAGAAGAAGGTGAAGATAGTATTTCTTGTACATACAATGGAGAAAATCTTGAGATAGGCTTTAACTTAACATATCTAATAGAGGTTATTGATGTTCTGTCTTCAGAAAATATAGTCCTTCAACTTAATAACTCCGACTCTGGTTGTTTGATTTCATCAAAGGACAACGATGCACTAAATAAATATATAATAATGCCTATGAGGGTTTAATTTGTTTATTAGTCAATTCACAGCATCTAATCTTAGAGCATTAGATTTAATTTCATTAACACCCCATCAAAACATTAACATTATCTTAGGTAAAAATAATGATGGCAAGACATCTTTGCTAGAAGGTATGTATTTTTCCTCCTCATTAAAAAGCTTTAAATCTGTTCTTTCTAGCTCTCTAGTTCAAACTGGCAAAAAATCCACCCAACTTCTTCTAAATGTATCTAAAAACGATGAAAAGTTAACAATATCTATCGAAAAGAAACTAAAAGGCTCTAACGTCGTCAAAATTAATGATGTACGCTTCTCTGCAAAAGATTTGTTGCTTGCTTTTCCTGTTCTGGCTTTGAATTTTGGTGTAGATAACATCATTACAGGCCCCTCAGAATCTAGGAGGTCCCTGCTTGACTGGGGTGCGTTTCACGTGGAACATACCTATTTAGATCTTTATAAAAATTTTAATAAAGCCCTGAAACAAAGAAACAGTATTTTAAAAAGAAAAGATATTGATAATCTTGATTACTGGGACGAACTCTATGTTAAATATGGTTCAGAAATACACAACCGCAGAGAAGGTTACTTTAAGCGCCTTAATGAACATTTTATTAATTATAAAGAAAAGATATTGGAAATCGTCCCAGATGCTTATGTTGATATTAAAGATTCTACTTTGTCCTATGAAAAGGGTTGGGATGAGTCTAAGTCCCTTTCTGAGTCAACAAGAAATAATCGAGAAAAAGATATCATTTTAAAGCACACGACTGCTGGCCCCCATAGATGTGATATAAAGTTTCGGGCTAATAATAATATGCTCAAAGACGTGTCTTCCATGTCTACCCAAGTAATAAATGGTTTATTATTGGTTTTAAGTCAAGCAAAAGTGTTTCACGTGGAACACAGCGACAAGCCTATAATATTAATTGATGATTTATTTTTTGGAATAGATGATAAGAATCTTCTGCTTGTGATAAACTTACTAATAGACTCAGAAGCGCAGTGTTTTGTGACTGCCCCAGACTTGTATAAGTCAAAACTTGAAGAGTCAATAAATAACAACAAAAAAACAAGGATATACGAATTTAAGGGGAAGGACCTCAAGGTGGTTAATAGTGGCTAACAATAAATATGATTCATCTAACATTAAAGTATTGAAGGGCCTAGAGGCTGTTCAAAAAAGACCTGGGATGTATATCGGTGATACAGATGATGGTAGCGGATTACACCAAATGATTTTTGAGGTAATGGACAACTCAATAGATGAGGCGCTGGCGGGGCATTGTGATACTATCGATGTAACTGTGCACGAAGACCAATCTGTAACCGTTATAGATAATGGGCGCGGCATCCCAGTTGACGAGCATCCAGAAGAAAAAAAGTCAGCAGCAGAGGTCATTCTAACAGTTCTTCATGCAGGCGGTAAGTTTGACGATAATTCTTATAAGGTATCAGGTGGACTACATGGGGTTGGTGTATCTGTTGTTAATGCACTGTCAGAAACTCTAGAATTAACTATCTATAAAAATGGCTCTATACATACACAAGAATACAAAGACAGCAAGCCTATTGCTCCCCTGAAAATAGATGGTAAAACCGACCTTACTGGGACTAAAATATCATTCAAGCCAAGTAAAAAATACTTTACACTAACAAAGTACAATACAGATCTGCTAAGAAGAAGATTTAAGGAACTAGCATTTTTAAATAATGGGATAAAAATCAGATTTACAGACGAGACAAAGTCACTAAAAGAAGAATATAAATACGAAGGTGGCATAAAAGAATACATAAAAGAGATAACAAAGAAAAAAACACTCATCCAAGAAGAAATTATATATTTTAAATCTGATGCTAAAAATATTTTTATAGAAGTTGCGATGCTATGGAACTCTTCATATCAAGAAGATATTCTATGCTTTACAAATAACATTCCACAAAAAGATGGTGGTACACACTTATCTGGGTTCAAAGCTTCACTCACAAAAACTGTCAACAATTTAATATCTATACAATCATCAGGGTCCAAAGATAAATTTGATATTACAGGCGATGATTCTCGCGAAGGGCTGTCTGCTATAATATCGGTAAAAATGTCAGACCCTAAATTTTCTTCGCAGACTAAAGATAAGCTAGTATCATCAGAAGTTAAGGGGGTTGTAGAATCTAGTCTTAATAGCAAGCTATCTGAATTTTTTGCAGAGAATCCTAAGGAATTAAAATCTATTCTAGCAAAGATATATCAAGCAGCAAAAGCTCGTGAAGAAGCTCGGAAAGCGAAAGAATTAATCAGAAGAAAAGATCCTTTAAGTATAGGAAATTTGCCAGGTAAACTAGCTGATTGTCAAGAAAAAGACCCTACAAAGACTGAGTTATTTATTGTCGAGGGTGACTCTGCTGGTGGGTCAGCCAAACAGGCGAGAGATCGCAAAACTCAGGCTATATTGCCATTAAAAGGTAAAATTCTTAACACACAACGCGCTCAAGATCATAAGATTTTATCATCATCTGAAATAACCACCCTTATTACAGCACTAGGTTGTGGTTTCGGAGATGATCTTAAATTAGAAAACTTAAGATATGGCAAAATTATTATCATGACCGATGCTGATGTTGATGGTGCACACATACGAACCTTGCTATTAACTTTATTTGAAACAAAGATGAAGAAACTTATAGATAACGGTCATATATTCATAGCACAACCGCCGTTGTATAAGATGAAAAAAGGCAAGTCTCAAAGATATCTTGTAGATGACAACGCGCTATCAAATTTTATAAACGAAGATGTTTCGTCTAGTTACTCTTTGTATATGGATGACACTAAAGTTGAAAAAGACGATTTTTATACTCTTCTAACTTCATACTCATCCCTTTCTTCTGTTATAGATCAATTTTCTTCACGCAGAGACAAGTTGGTGTTAGAGAATTTAGCTTTCTTTGATACTTTTAATGTAGATGATCTTAAGAACAAAAAAACAGTCAAATCTTGGTCTGCATCTTTCATGAAATTCCTAAACAGTAACACGCCAATTAATATTAAATTCGACCTATCTCCGTCTGAGCATTCTACAGAAGATAAAACTTACAATATTAATATTTTAAAAACAGTTAATGGCGTCTCATCTGAATTAGATCCTCTGAACAAGCATTTTTTCAGCTCAGATTCATATAGAGACTTGGTAAACCTAAACTTACAAAATTATGCTGACTCTAATTTCAAATATACTCTCTTTGATTCTGATGACGAGTCACAAGTTCTTAAATTTAAAGATTGTTTAAATTCTCTTATAGACTTAAGTAAAAGGTCAATGACTCTTCAAAGATATAAAGGGCTTGGTGAAATGAACCCGTCTCAGCTGGAAGAAACCACTATGAACACTAAATCCCGAACTCTTTTAAAAGTCTTGCCATTAGAAGATCTTAATCAAGTTGTTGTTGAGTTAATGGGAGATGACGTAGAGCCAAGAAGAGAATTCATTAAACAAAAATATTCTTCTGTCAAAAATCTCGACATATGATAATTTCTACATGGAATGTTAATTCTATCAAAGTTCGTATTCATGCTGTTTTGCAGTATCTAGAAGAATTTAGTCCTGACATTCTTGTTCTACAAGAAACAAAGTCAACTGATGATAACTTCCCTGTTGATACTGTTGCTGAAGCTGGATATCATGTTACTTTCTATGGTCAAAAAACATATAACGGTGTTGCTATAATTTCTAAATCTAAACCTACTTATATTGAATTTAATCCTGTGAAAACTGATAAAAATGAAGCTAGATCTTTGCTTGTCACTATTGATGATATCATGATACTTAATCTTTATGTGGTAAATGGCCAAGACATTAATTCTGATAAGTATGATTATAAAATGTCTTGGTTCAAGCAACTTCATCATTATACAAAAAAAATTCTTTCACAAAATGACAAAGTTGTTCTTCTTGGTGACTTTAATATTGCGCCATCTGATAATGATGTTTATGATGTTGAAAAAACCACTGGCCAAATTCTTTGTTCTGATAAAGAAAGATCTGCGCTAAAGAGACTATTGGGCCTTGGTTTACATGATGTTTTTAATGATTTCAATTTTCCAACAGATACATTTACGTGGTGGGATTATAGGTCTGGTGCATTCCCACGTAATATTGGCTATAGAATTGATTTAATCCTTGTTTCTGACTTGATAAGGACAAAATGTTCTGGTTACTTTATAGACAAAGAAACCCGACATAAGTCTTGGTGTTTGGCAGAGCCAAGAACATCTGATCATGCACCAGTTAGAATTATATTGGAGTAATTTTATTGGTAGTTTATCATCCACTTTGATATCATAAATTATTACTTGGAGACAAACCATGAAATCTATTATGGTAATCAATTCTAAAGGTGGTTCAGGAAAGACCACTATTGCTGTCAACCTTGCAGCTTATTGTGCACAAAAAGGATATGAAACTCATTTAGTTGATTTAGACCCTCAGGGCTCTAGTACTCAATGGCTAAAAGAAAGACCTTTGAATAAGTCAA